>Ga0307372_10000018_pt1 | contig 235809 bp, 220 predicted proteins | sample OX1MG_FD_202533 | JGI IMG/M metagenome (GOLD analysis project Ga0307372, IMG submission 202533) | Soil microbial communities from Risofladan, Vaasa, Finland - OX-1 | ecosystem: Environmental > Terrestrial > Soil > Coastal area > Acid sulfate soil | place: Finland: Risofladan, Vaasa...
TTCCTTACCAAGGAAGCGCTCTACCACTGAGCTACCTGGGCGTGGGCGGGAAGGGATTCGAACCCCTGTAGGCGTAAAGCCAGCTGATCTACAGTCAGCCCCGTTTAACCACTTCGGTACCCGCCCGCGGCGGAGTATACCGAGGGTCAGCTGCCTCACCGAGGCGGTTCAGGCAGCTGGAATCGAGCCAGCCTTGGAGGGGAAGATTTGACAGACGCTGCTGGGGACGCACTACCTGAGGTCGACTTCGCCACCTTCCAAAAACTGGACATCCGGGGCGGGGTGGTGATCGAGGCAGAGCCCTTCCCGGAGGCCCGCAAACCGGCCCTCAAGCTCAAGATCGACTTCGGACCTCAACTGGGGGTCCGGCAGTCTAGCGCCCAACTCACGCGCCACTACACAGCCCAGCAGCTGATCGGGCAAGAGGTGCTGGCGGTAGTCAACTTCCCCCCCCGCCGAATCGCCGGCTACCCGAGCCAAGTGCTGGTGCTGGGGTTGATCGCGCTCGACGACCCGGGCGACGTGATCCTGATTGGCCCAGACCGCCTAGGGACCCGGGGCAGACGGCTTGGGTGACCCTAATTGGCTCAAGCCCAGGCGACCGGCCGGCGACCATCCCGGCCTTAGCAAGTAACATCAGAGCTGGGTTAGTCAAGCAGCCGCTGCGGCGCGGAGAAGGAGACGGCAATGAGCATCATGCGACGGATGTCCGACCTGTTCCAGCAGAAGGCCAACAAGGTCCTGGACCGGGCCGAGGACCCGGTGGATGCCCTCGATCTCTCCTATCAGAAGCAGCTCGAAGCGCTCCAGCAGGTGAAGCGCAGCGTGGCCGAGGTGCTCACCTCCGAGAAGCGGCTCGAGATGCAGGCGGCTCAGCTGCAGCAGACCTCGGACAAGTCCCAAACGCAGGCCAAGTTGGCACTCCAGCAAGGGCGTGAAGACCTAGCTCGGCTCGCACTCACCAGGGCGCAACAAGCCCAGGCCCAGCTCGACGGAATGCAAGCGCAGATCCAGCAGCTCAAGGATCAGGAGCAAAAGCTGGAGGTCACCGCCCAGAAGCTCACCGCCAAAGTTGAGTCCTTCCGGACCCAGCGCGAAACCATCAAGGCCCAGTACTCCGCGGCCAAGGCCTCGACTCAGATCGGTGAAGCGGTGACCGGGCTGTCCGAGCAGATGACCGACGTGAACTTGATGATGGAGCGCGCTCAGGACAAGACCCAGCAGATGCAGGCCCGCTCGGCGGCCATCGACTCGCTGGTCGACAGCGGCACGCTGGACACCATCGGGATCTCCTCCGGTGACGACATCGACCGACAGCTGCAAGGACAGCTGACCGATTCCCAGGTGGACGCCCAGTTGGCCGCGATGAAGCAGGAGGTGCTGGCCAGTCCGGACGCGGCCGCCCGGATCACAGCGGCTCCGGCCCCCGCTCTCCCAGACGCCACCCCGACCAGCCCGCCGACCTCGGACACTCCTGACGACCAGAACGTCGTGGTCCGGATTTCCGGCGAGGACCAGTACCGGCTCAACATCGCCGAGCGGCCTCAACTCGATCCCTTGGACGCGGCCCTCAGCCAGGCCATCGAGAGCCAGGACCAAGCGGCTTACGCCAAGGCCCTAAGTGACCTGCTCAACTTCGTCCGCGCGCACGGTAGCAAGCTGCCGCCCGACTCGCTACTCCCCTCCGACGTGGTGCTGCCCTCCGAAGACATGACCCTGGAGGAGGCGACCAAGCTGCTCTCCGACGGGGGAACAGTAGTCGAGGCGGGAGCCCAAGCCGGCTCATAGCCCGTCCCCTCCCATGACTCGTCAGTCTCTCGAGCGCAGCCGGTCGGGAATTCGCGGTCCTGGCAGCCTCGGTTGCTAAGGGCTAGACCGGAACGCCCCAGAGGGGGAACCAGGAGCTCAGGATCGGCTCGATCGGCAAGTCATCCTTGACGATCGCCGCCAGCCGCATCTCTTCGGCGTTGTCCCGTTGGCGCTCGCCATTGGGAACGAAGGGGTAGAAGGTGCCCTGCTTGTACCCGTAGATCCAGTAGATCTTCCGTTGATCCTGGGTGAAGGGGAATACCGAAGCCAGCAGGCAATCGCCCAGGCCTTCATCGATCAGCCCCTGGGCGACTCCGTGCAGGGCTGCGATCAAAGCCTCGAAGTCATTGCCGTCCACGACCATCCACGCGAACCCCAGGTCGTCCTTGACCTCCCTCGCTTGGAGGACATCGTCGGGCGCGGTCTGATCTTGGACCTGGAGCATGTCGACGGTGTCCTTCATCAGCTGGTCAAAGCGACCCGCGGGCAATGCCTTGAAGACGACGCCCACCCGCCCGGCGGGCTTCAAAGAGGCGGACGCCTCCAGGGTGATCAACGCGGTGCTCATAGCGAAGACGTTGTCCTCGTTCGGCTTGGGGAGCCGAGTCCGCCCCATCAGCGAATCCAGAAACCCCAACTGAGATCCGCCCTAGCTAGAGAGCTGGGCCTCCAGCTCCCGGAGCTTGGCCAGGCGGTGCTCGAGAGAGGGGTGGGTCGAGAACATCTCGGCCAGGCTCCCTTTGCCCATGTGGACGGCCGGGAAGATCATGAGAGCGTTGGCAGCCTGGACCTGTCGGAGGTCGCGGCTCGGAATCCTCGTCATCGTGCCACTGATCTTCTGCAGCGCCGAGGCCAGCTGGGCCGGCTCTCTGGTGATAATCGCCGAGCCCCGGTCGGCGGCGTACTCCCGGTAGCGGGAGAGGGCGCGGATCAGTACGAAGCTGATCGCCCAGACCACCGCGGCCACCAGGATGATCACGATCATCCCCTCACCCTCGTTGCGGCCACCACCGCGGCCCCGGCCGCCGTAGCCCCCACCCCCCATCATCCCGAAGCCGCCGAACATCCCGAACCACATTCCCGACTGGACGATCAGGGCCGCCACCGTGGCAAAGAAGCTGGCCATCGCCATCACCTTCACGTCCTTGTGGATCACGTGGCTTAGCTCGTGGGCCAGGACCGCCTCCAGTTCTTTGGGATCGAGCTGGTCCAAGATTCCGGTGGTCACCGCCATCACCGCATGCTTGGGATTACGCCCGGTGGCCAGGGCATTGGGCACCGGCGAAGGGATCACCGCCACCTGGGGCATGGGCATGCCGGTGATTTGGCAGAGTCGACCCACGATGTCAAAAAGCTCCGGCTGCTGCTGGGCGGTGACCAGATGAGCGTGCACGCTACTGAGAACTATCTTGTCCGAGAAGAAGTACTGGGCGATCAGCAGGACCGCCACGACCACCACGATCAGAGCGACGGCGGTGTGGAGCAGCAGCAGCACTCCGATGAAGGCTAGATAAACCACCGCCAACAGGAAGAGTGCCAGGAACATCCGGACGGTCAGGCCAGCGTCGGCCCCCAACTTACGATGCATACGCCACCTATATACCCGTTTCCGAGCGATTGACGCGCAACCGAGGCTTGGGCCCCACTCGCAGCGGGCTCAGCCGGGCTCGGATCACGCGGCCTCCGGGGCCGGATTCGCGGTCCCCCGGTAGGCGCGCCAGAGCGCCGCGTAACTGCCGCCCGATTGGAGCAGCTGCTGGTGAGTGCCGGACTCGACCGCGCGGCCGTCCGAGACCACCACCACCCAATCTGCGTCCACGGCACTCTGCAGCCGGTGGGAGACGGTCACCACCGTTCGGCCCTCCAGCACCTTGGCCAGCGATCGCTCCAGCCGGCGGGCCACCCTCGGGTTGATCAGAGAGGTGGCTTCATCCAACACCAAGGTGTGCGGGTCGGCCAACAAGAGCCGGGCCAGGGCCAGCTGCTGGGCCTGGCCCGGACTGAGAGGGATCCCGCCTGACCCAATCGGAGTCGCCAGGCCCGAGGGGAGTTGGGCCAGCCATTCCGTGGCGCCGACGCCATCGAGAGCGTCCGCCAAGGCCAGATCGCGGGCGTCAGGCGCCGCCAAGCGCAAGTTTTCCCTCACCGTCCCCGTGAACACATGGTGCTCCTGGGTTAGCAGAACCACCTCGGCCCTCACCCGCTCCGAGGCCAGCCGGTGAACATCCACCCCACCCACCGTCACTCGCCCCTGGCGCGGGCCGTAGACCCCAGCCAGCAACAGCGCCAGGGTGCTCTTGCCCGAGCCGCTTGGTCCCACGACGGCCACCCGCGAGCCGGGCCGGGGGCGGAGGCTCAAGCCGTGCAGGACGTCGTGCCGCGGAAGGTACGCAAAGTGGACCGCAGCGGCATCCAGCTGCTGGCCATGGGGCTCCAGATCTGTGTCCGGTTGGCGCTCCACTTGGCCCACCCCGATCAGACGGGCCAAGGACGCCCCGCCCAGCTCCAGCTGATCGAGCCAGCTGAGGATGACGTCCACGGGCTCGATCAGCTGCTGGGTGTAGAGGGCGGCGGCAGTCAGGGCTCCCAGCCCGATCAGCCCGTCCGCGTGCAGCACTCCCCCAATGGCCACGCTCAAGACCAGGGGGACCAGGTAGGTGGCCTCGCTGATGGGGTAGTAGACGGTCCGCAGCGCCAAGGTCGCCCGCTCCGACCTGATCCAGTCACCAACCGCCTGGTCGACGAGTTCGATCCGCTGTGGTCCCAGCCCCATCGCCTCGATGGTCCGACCAGCTTCCACCGACTCCTGGATCAGTCCATTGACCTTCCCCTGGGCGGCCCGCTCCCGCAGGTAAGCAGCAGGCGCCCGGTGGAGATACCAGCGAGTGGCGAGCGCCAGAATCACCGCCGCCGGCACCAGAGTGAGGGCCAGCAATGGCGCAGTCCAAATGAGAGCCCCGATGGTCAGCACTACCGTGACGACGGCGATCGCGATCTCCGGCAGAGCGCGCTGCACGGTCTGCCCCAATCCGTCGACATCGGAGGTGGCTCTGGTGAGCAAGTCCCCGGTGCCGGCCCGCTCCACCACCGAGAGGGGAAGTCGGAGCACGTTGCCCAAGAACTCCTCACGCAGCCGGCAGAGCACCTGGGATCCGAGTCGCCCGCCCCGTCGCCCGGCCCACCAGCTGAGCACGGTGCGGACGAGCGTGGCCACCAGGAACGCCAGCACCACCGGCCCGATGACTCTACCGAGGCGGTGTTGGCTAGCGGCCCCGACCACCACGCCGAGGGCCCATGGTCCGACCAGTCCGGCCAAGGTCGCTCCCCCCTGGAGCAGCAGGAGGGAGAACGCTGGCCAGCGTTCCTCGCCCAGCAACCGCCGCATGGCCGACACCACCTGAGCGCCGGACGCGGTCGGTAGTAGAGACGAGGCAGGGCTGTCGGCCATTAGCTGAGCTCCCTTTCCAGGAGCGTTCGATACCGCGGCTCGCGGTCCAGCAGCTGGTGGTGAGTCCCGGCGGCCACCACCCGCTGGTCCAGCACCAAGACGGTGTCGGCGCACTCCATCAGGAGGGGGCTGGTGGTCAGGACTACGGTGGTCCGACCCACCCGCAGCTCCCGCAATTTCTCGACCACTACCGACTCCGTATAGGCATCCACAGCGCTGGTCGGCTCCTCCAGCACCAAGATGGGCGCCCCGGCACGCAGGGCCCGGGCCAGCACCAGTCGCTGGCGTTGGCCGCCCGACAAGGATCGGCCCCGCTCGGGCAGGACATGGCTCAACCCGCCCTCCAAACCGGAGATGATCTCCTGGGCTTGGGCCGCCCTCACCGCTCGCGCCACCGAGGGCCGGGCTGGTTGGGACCCGGAACTGACCGGGTCCAGGTTGCTGGCTACCGTCCCCGCTAGCAGCGTGGCATCACGGTCCACCACCATGATCGTCTCGCGGACCAACTCCAGCGGCAATGCGCTCAACCAGTGCTCTCCCAGGGTCACCTGAGCCTCCGGGGAGGGGTCGGCATAGCGGCCGAGTCGCTCGGCCAGCTCGGTCAGTGCCTCCGCGTCACTGCTGGTGATGGCGACGAGACCGCCCGGCTCGATCCGGACCCCCGTCTGCGTGTCCACCAGCACACCCGCCGCCAGCTCCGAGGGAGATGGCTGAGCTGACTCGGAAAGTCCCTGGACCGCTCCCAACTCCCGCTGACGCGCCAAGACGGTCAGGACCCGGCGGGCAGCTACCCGGCCTGCGCTCCAGCTCTGGGCGGCTTCGCCGAAAGTCGCCAAGGGGACGAGCAAGAAAGCCGCAAAGGCATAGACCGTGACCAGCTCCCCGGGGCCAGCCCTCCCTTGCTCGGCCATCCGGGCGCCCAACCAAGTCACCGCCACCAAAAAGCCGCCCGGCACCAGCGCTTCCAGCGCGGAGAGGACTGCTGCCATCTGGGCGGTGCGGTTCATGGCGACCCGAATCCGGGCCGCCGCGACAGCGAACCTGGACGCAAACATCGCTTCCCCGCCCAGGCCCCTCAGCACCCGGAGCCCAGCGACCACGTCGACCGCCTGCCCCGAGGCCAATGAGACCGCCTCCCGCTGGGCCCGCTGGCGCCGCCCCAACGGCCCCAGGCATGCCATCAGCGAACCCAGCGTGAGGGGACCGCCGATGAGCGCCACCAGGCCGAATGCCGGGGCCATGGCGAAGAGCACGGCGGTCACTCCCAGGTAGGTGACGATGGCGCCGGCGAACCGGCCGGTGACGTCGAAGGTGCGCCCGATGCGGTCCACATCGGTGGCGCTGAGGCTGGCCACCTCACCGGCGGCGACATGGCGCGGCAGGTCGGCCCCCAACCGGGTGGCACAGCGGATGATCAGCTGCTGGGTGCGGGTGGCCGAGAGCAGGTAATTGGTGACCGCCCTTCGATGGCGCATCACCCCGGCCAAGGCGGCGAATACACCCAGCCCCAGGATCCCGGCACTCCAAGCCAGGACCTCGCCGGGGCGCCGCTGAGCGGCCGCTTCCACCGCTTCCCCCAGCACCAGGGGAAGGGCAGCCAAGCTGCCCATCCAGAGAACTCCGTAGGAGGCTCCGGCGACCAGGCTCCGCCACTGGGCGCGCCCGAGCCACCACAAGAAGTGGTCGGGGGAGCGCAGGTCGGGCCGACCTGGATCGACAACGGGGACTAGACGCAAAGCAAAAACCTCTGGTTGAGGGTAGAAAAGGGCGCGGCCTGAAGCAGGCCGCGGCAAGCAGGGGGCCAACTGCTCTCGCGAACGGCATATTTTACCCAATCGACCGAAGGCACCGCCCCTGGTCTCCGCCTTTGGCCAGCGCGGCGCCGCGGCGACGGGACGATCCGTTTTGGGGCGGGCGGTAACATGGCGGCCATGAGCGCGGCTGCCAGTCACGCGGTCGAACGCGGAGCCCGGACTCCATGATCTTTCCCCTGCCGGAAATCGCCGCGGTGTTGGTGCTGTTCTTGGCGGCGCGAAGTTCGGTCGGTCGCCGCACCATCAACCTGGCCCAGCAGAAGATCTCGCACTTACTCGACCGGGCCGAGAATCCGGTGGAGGCGCTTGACCTCTCGTACCAGAAGCAGCTGGAGGCGCTGCAGCAGGTGCGGCGTGGCGTGGCCGAGGTGGTCACCTCTGAGAAGCGCCTGGAGATGCAGGCGGCGCAACTCCGGCAAAGCCAAGTGAAGCTTCAGGGCCAGGCCAAGCTCGCGGTCGAACAAGGCAAGGACGACCTGGCCAGGTTGGCCCTGACCCGAGCCCAGGCCGCCGACGCCCAGCTTCAATCCCTGGACCAGCAGGTCCAGCAGCTCAAGGAACAGGAGCAGAAGCTGCAGATTACTGCCCAGCGGTTGCAGGCTCGGGTGGAGGCCTTCCGGACCCAGAAGGACACCCTCAAGGCCCAATACTCGGCGGCCCAGGCTTCCGCTCGAATCGGAGAGACCGTGACGGGCATCTCCAGCGACATGACCGATGTCAACCTGATGCTGGAGCGAGCTCAGGACAAGACCTCCCAGATGCAGGCCCGAGCTGCCGCCATCGACCAGCTCGTCTCGTCCGGTACCCTTGATGCTCTGGGCAGCGGGGGAGGCGACGACATCGACCGCCAGCTGCAGGCCGTCTCGGGGGACGCTGCCGTCGAGGCCCAGCTCCACCAACTCCGCCAGGAGGTGCTGGGAGCGCCCGCCGACGCACCCCATCTAGGGGCTCCCGAACGGCCGCCGGATTCATCGAATAAAGGAGGTTAGGGAATGCTGCACGCGATCGCGTTCATCGTCATCGGCTTGGTCGTCGGGGCCATCTTCATCCGCAAGGCACGGGCGGTCGGGGCGGTCATCCGGGTCATCGGCGGCCTAGTGGGGTCACTCGTCGGAGGCTTCATCTCGTTAGACGCCCTGGGCAGCAAGACGACCACCGGTAAGTACGGATCAATCGTGATTGCCATCGTGCTGGCGGCAGTCGTCGCCGGCCTCGCCTCGCTGATCAGCAACATGGCTCCCGGCAACGGTCGGCGGTGAGCAGCGCCTAGGCTAGCTCAGCCAGCTCCCCCGCTCGCACCCGGCGGAGGTCCTACCGGCCCGCGGCCCGCCAGGTAGACGGCCGCCGCTTGGGCGTCGCTGGTCATCCGCGCGACCAAGGCTTGGTCGCTGACGAAGGTTTCCTGCGCGCGTACCTTACGGAGCACGCTGACCAGCACCAGTTGACCATAGAGATCCCCGGGGTCTTCTAGACAGTGCACCTCGAAACGCCGCTCCACGCCGCCGAAGTGGGGGCGGGTGCCGATGCTCCCCACCGCCCCTTGGGTGACTCCCTGCTCCGTGGTGAGCTCCATGACGTAGACGCCGTCTTCCGGCAGGGCCTGGTTGGCGGAGAACTGGACATTGGCGGTAGGGAACCCCAGCTGGCGCCCCAAGCCGCTGCCGCGGACCACCTCCCCCAAAACCTGCAGCGGCCTCCCGAGCATGGCATGAACCGCGTCGAGCGCTCCCTGGGCGAGCTGGCGGCGGACGGCGGAGCTACTGACGGGAGCGCCCTGCCAGCTGAGCGGCTCCACCACCCGGACTCCAAAACCGGCCTGGGCCGCGTAGCTGCGAAGGAAGTCGAGCTGGCCCTCGGCACCCTTCCCGATCGAGAAGGTCGGACCCACCACCATCGTCTCGATCTCGAGCCGCTCCCGCAGCCGGTCCATGAAGGCGTCGGGAGTCATCCTCCGGAGCAGCTCGTCGAAAGGGATCACCCACAACCGGTCCACCCCTCGCTCGACCAGCAGCCGCCGGCGCAGATCGAAGGTGCTGAGCAGGCGGAAGTCCAATCCCGGGTCGATCACAGTTCGGGGGTGCGGTTCGAAGGTGATGGCCGTCAGGGCCACGTTGCGTCGAGTAGCGTCCTCCCGGGCCGCGGCCAGGATCGCCTGGTGCCCGATGTGGACGCCGTCGAAATTCCCCAGGACCAGGCAGGTGGGCAGCGGTGCCCGCAGGTCAGGGGACAAGCCCAACCCGAACTCAGCCAGCCCCGCCGCAGACAGCGGGAGGCTCGTTGCCTCAGCCACTGATCGGGAGCAGGACCTTGGTGGGGCGAAAGCGCAGCCCGGTCACTTCGCCCAAGGCCACCAGCCGGCCGTCCGGTCCGTGCGCTCTCACCTCCAGGCCCTGACTGAGGGCATCTGCTCCAGGTTCGGGCCCGCGCTGGATCCAGACCGACTGACCCCGCTGCACTGCCAGGGCCCCGGCGGGCAGCAGATCGATCCGCGGCACTAGCTCCACCGCCAGCTCCGGAGGTAGCAGATAGCTTCGAGGATTCAACGAGGCCATCAGATCATCTAGCTTCACCGCTTCGGTGAGCTTGAAAGGACCGTACTCCGTCCTCTCCAACCAGGCGAGTACCCCGCCCACCTGGAGTCGTTCCCCAAGGTCGGTGGCCAGCACCCGCAGGTAGGTGCCCCGACCGCAAACCACCTCGACCTCGGCCTCCGCCACCTCCCCCGGGGAGAACGACCTCAGGGTGATGCCGCGAATCTCGGCCGGACGCGACTTGCGCTCGACGGTCAACCCTTGCCTCGCCAGCTCGTAGAGATGACGGCCCTGGTGCCGAACCGCGGAATGCATCGGGGGAACCTGCTGGACAATCCCCACAAACTGCTCGAGGGCAGCCGCCACTTCGGCCTCGTTCAAGTGAGCCGCCGACCCGGATCGCCGCACCTCGCCTTCCAGGTCTCCCGTGTCGCTGACCTCGCCCAGGCGGAGTCGAGCGTGATAGGTCTTGGGCTGGCGCAGGATGTACTCCACCAGGCGGGTGGCCCGGCCGACACAGAGGGGCAACACCCCGGAGGCGGCCGGGTCCAGCGTGCCGGCGTGCCCGACATGGCGTTCCCCGAGAGCCCGGCGGGCCATCTTGATGGCCGTGAACGAGGTGATTCCCTCGGGCTTGGCCAGGTTGAGCAGCCCCGTCACCATGGGAGCGGCGGCCTGGACCCCGCCCCGGTCGCGTCCGATCCGGGGGGTTGCCATCACCGAGGAACGGCTCGGATCAGCCGGCGGACCTCGGTCAGCACGGCGGTCTCGACCTCCGCGATCGACCCCCGGACCTCGGCGCCGGCGGCGCGGCGGTGCCCACCCCCCCCGAAGGCAGCCAGCAATTGGTGCGCCTCGATTGGATCCCGACTACGGACGCTGACCCGGGTGAGCTCCGGCTCCGCCTCCTTGAAGAGCACCGCACAGAGCATGGTGTCGAGGCTCTGGAGGATGTCGATGATTCCCTCGCTCTCCTCCATCTCCGCGCCGCTCTGCCGCAGCATCGCTATGGTGACCTCGCTCCAGACCAGCCGACTGTCCAGCTCGTAGGTGGTGGCCACCGAGGCCAGGGCCTGCAGCTTGAGGGTCGTCTCCGGCCTCGACTTATAACTCTTGAGCGCCACCCAGGCGGGGTCGGCCCCCAACCGGGCTAGCTCCGCGCCCAATTGGAGCACCGCCCCGGTCGTGTTGTCATGCCGGAAGCCCCCGGTGTCGGTGAAGATGGCGGCGTAGAGGTTGGTGGCCGCCTCGGGGCTGACGTGAGCGCCCCATGATCGCAGCGCCTCGAACACGATCACGCCGGTGGCCGCCACCTCTGGCTGAACCAAACTGATGTCGCCGAAGCCCTCATTGCTGGCGTGGTGGTCGATCACCGCCGTCAGCGGAGCCGCCTCGATCCGCTCGCGGAGGTTGCCGAAGCGAGTGGGACTGCCCGCGTCGAACGCGATGGCGACGGCATTTGCCGGGGCTTCCCGCAGATTCACCGCCTCGTAGCCAGGCAGGTAGGAGAGCCCGCGCGGGAGCGGGTCAGGCACCCAGGGATAGGCCTGTTTACCCTCCCCGCGCAAGTAGTCGGCGAAGGCCAGCACGCTGCCCAGGGAGTCCGCATCGGCATCTTTGTGGGCCACCAGCAGGAAGGCATCGTGGTCCCGCACCGCCTGATGAATTCGCTCCAGGGCCTCAGCCATCCACCGCTCCTCGACGCCGAGGCGGCGCGGCCTCCAACTCCTCCAGCAACTGGCTGACCCTAACCCCATAGGCAATGGAGTCATCGAGGCGAATGTCCAGTCGCGGGATCCGGCGCATGTGCTCTAACCGCTCGCCCAGTCGATGGCGCAGAAAGCCAGTCATGCCGCGTAGCACTCGCAGCACCCGCTCTCGCTCGGGCTGGTCCGCCAGCACGCTCACCTTGACGCGGGCGTACGAGAGGTCGGACGCGCAGGCGACCCCCACCACCGTCACCATGGCAAGCCGGGGATCCTTGACATCGCTGGCGATCGCCAAAGCCAGCTCCTGGCGCAGCTGCGCGTCGATCCTTTCCCGGCGATGGCTGGCTCCCGCCTCGCGGGCCGACCTCACCACCGTTTCAGGCCACCGCCGACAGCGAGACTAGCGATTTCGCTGCTGCACTACATAGCACTCCAGAACGTCCCCTTCGGCGAAGTCCTGGTAGTCACCCAGATCGATCCCGCACTCGTAGCCCTGGGCCACCTCCCGGACGTCATCCTTGAAGCGGCGCAGGGAGGCCACCTGGGTGCGATGGACTTCCTTGCCATCCCGGAGCACTACCGCCAGCGACCCCCGGGTGATCGTGCCCTCGGTGACCTGGCTACCGGCGATCACCCCGACCCGCGGGACCCTGATCTTGGCCTTGATCTCGGCCCGGCCCTCGAACACCTCCTCGAACGTGGGCTCGTGCAACCCCCGGATCGCTTTGTCGATGTCCTCGGTGATTTGGTAGACCACGTCGTAGGTGCGAACGTCGATTCGGTGGCGCTCAGCTAGCGCCTTGGCGCTGGGATCGGGTCGGACGTTGAAACCGATCACGATCGCGTTGGCCGCTGCGGCCAGATCCACGTCGGCCTCCGAGATCGGCCCGACCCCGTCGGCCACCAAGCGCAGCCGCACCAAGGGGTCGGAAAACTTCAACAGCGCCGCTCGGAGCGCTTCCAGCGACCCCTGGCTCTCGGCCTTGACCACCAGGTCCAGATCGCGAAGCCCCTCTCCGGACTGCTTACTGAGCTCGGCCAAGCTGACACGATTGGCGTCCGCTCGGCCGGAGCGCAGCGCCAGCCGCCGCTCCTCCGCCAACGAGCGGGCCTCGCGTTCGGTCTCCACCACCATTAGCCGATCGCCGGCCGTCGCCACTTCCGGAAGGCCGGTGACCAGGGCCGGCAACCCCGGAGTCACCTCCTGGACCCGCTGGCCGCGGTCGTCCAGGAGGGACCGAATCCGCCCCGCCACTGCCCCGACCACGAAGTAGTCCTGAATCCGCAGCGTCCCCTCTTGGACGAGCACGCTGGCCACCGGACCCTGGCCCTTCTGCAAGTGGGAGTCAATCACTGCGGCCTCGCCCAGGCGATCGGGATTGGCCCTCGGCTCACCCAGGTCGCTCACCAGCAGGATCATCTCCAGTAGGTGGTCGATCCCTTCTCCCGTCTTGGCCGAGACCGGCACGCAGACGACGTCCCCGCCGAAATCCTCCACCACCACTCCGTGCTCGGCCAGCTGCTGCTTGACCCGGTCGGGATTGGCATCGTCCCGGTCGATCTTGTTGAGCGCCACCAGCACTGGTACGCCCGCGTTGCGGACGTGCTTGATCGCCTCTTCGGTCTGTGGCATGACGCCGTCGTCAGCCGCCACCACCAAAACTGCGAGATCGGTGATGTTTGCGCCGCGGGCCCGCATGGCGGTGAACGCCTCGTGCCCGGGAGTGTCGATGAAGGTGATCTTGCGTCCCTGCCGCTCCACCACCGAGGCCCCGATGCGCTGGGTGATCCCGCCTGCCTCCCCCGCCGCGACCGAAGTCTCGCGGATGGCGTCCAACAGGCTGGTCTTGCCGTGATCGACATGGCCCAGCACCGTGACCACCGGGGGCCTCGTCTTCAGCTGGCCAGCGTCGGCATCCGCCTGGAACTGGTCTCGGTCCAGCATCCGCTCCACCGGCGCGGCCACCTCCGGCTCGGCGTCAGCAAGCTCGATCTCCAGCTGCTCCGCGACCAGGCGCGCCGTCCCGGCGTCGATGCTCTGGTTGATGGTGGCCAGGATCCGATTCTGCATGAGAACCTTGGCGACCTCGGCGGCCGAGATCCCCAGGGCTTCAGCGAGCGACTTGACGGTGAGGTTGGCGGGTAGGGCCGCCTGCTTGACCTTAGCGATGAACGTATCCTCCTCAGGCTGGGGCGGCCGGCTCGGGACCAGACCGGCGGGGCGAACCAGAGATCATACCCGTCACCGCCTCAGCCAAAGCCGCAATCTCGATGGGACCCCCGCTCCGGCGTAGGGCCCGGCCCAGCGCCCGGCGCCTCCGCGCCGTCTCCCAGCAAGTCATCTTGGCACACAAATAGGCTCCGCGCCCGGGACCGCGCGTGCCGGGCGCTTCCGCGACCACCGTGCCGCTGTCCCAGCGCAGTCGCACCAAGTGCTCCTGGGCGAACCTGCCGCGACACCCGATACAGGTCCGCACTGGTCCGTCAGCCGACTTCGGGGCAGCTACGAAGTTTCTCCCGGCGATCGGATGTCGATCCGCCAACCCGTTAGCCGGGCCGCCAGCCGGGCGTTCTGACCTTCCTTCCCGATCGCCAGTGAGAGGCTCTGGGGGGCTACCACCGCCGTGGCGCGACGAGTCGCCTGATCGAGCTGCACCGACATGACTGGAGCCGGCGCGAGTGCTCGGGCCACCAGCTCAGCCGGGTCGGCGGACCACTCCAGGATGTCCACCTTCTCCCCGTTCAGTTCAGCCACCACCGAGCGAATCCGGATGCCCTTCGGCCCGATGCAAGCCCCCTTGGGGTCAATTCCGTGGCGCAGTGATTCGACCGCCACCTTGCTACGCTCGCCTGGTTCGCGGGTAATCGCTCTGACCACCACCGAGCCGTCAGCGAGTTCCGGGACCTCGGCCTCCAGCAACCGGCGCAGGAGCAGGGGGTTGGCTCGCGACGCTCGCACCTGGAGGATCTCCTCGCCACCACCCGCCCGCGATTCCATCAACACCACTTTCAAGTGGCGGCCACGAATCAGTCGCTCCCCGCGGATCTGCTCCTCGCGAGGCAGATAGGCCTGTAGCTGTCCCGCGCGCAGGAAGATGGTTCCCTCCTCGATCCGCTCCACGATGCTGGCTACCAACAAGCCCCGGCTGGCCTCGGCCTCTCCCTCCAACCGCTCGCGCCGGGCCTCGCGCACTCGATGGCCGATTGCGGCTTTGACCAACCGAGCGGCGCGGACGGCCACCGCCTTGGGCAGTTGGGCAGGCTCCCGCACCGAAGATCCCACCTCGGCCGCCGGGTCCAGCCGGAGGGCCCGCTCCAGAGAGATCTCGGCGGCGGTGGCCGCTTCCCCCGCCACCACTACCCGGGTCAGCTCCACCACTAACTGCCCCGTCTCCCGGTCGAGCTTGACCTCCACTAACGGTGGAGTCGATTCCAGCTGCGACCAAGCCGCGGGGATCGCCGCCTCGATGGCCGCCACCACCCCGCCCGTGGGCACCCCATGGATCTCGCGGAGAGTCCGCAACACCTCGCCCAACTCGCCGGCTCGGGAGGTGTCGACTGCCGGGCTGGGGCCGGCCACCGACTTCACAGATCCACCACCACCTGGGCTGCGGCGACGGTCCGCCGACTGACTCGCCACTCCCGTAGCCGGCCACCTTTGGTGCGCCGTACTTCTAAATCGAGCTCGTCTGGGCCTAGGGAAACTAGCCGGCCCTCCACCACAGTTTGGGACTCACCGTCCTGGAGAGTTAGCCGGACACGCCGTCCCAGCGCGGTCGCGAAATCCTGGTCTGACTGAAGGGTGCGCTCGGCTCCGGGCGATGAGACCTCCAGGGAATACGGTCCGGGCAGCAACTCCTCCCGACGGTCGAGCAGGGCCGACAGCGCCTCGCTGGCCTGGCCGCACTCGTCGATGGTGACTCCCCCGGGGCGGTCCACCGTGACCCGCAAGGTCGCCCGGCCCTTGCCGGGATGCCACGAGACATCCACTAAGTGCAGACCCAATTGGCTGACGACGGGCTCGAGCGAGTCCCGCACCAATTCCGCCGGCGACGTTTGAACCACGTTATCTCAGCCTCAGGTACACGAGGACCCAGACCTGTCCCCGCGCCAGGACAGACAGTGCACCCGGCTGCCTCCGTAGCGCGATTCTAACGTCGCGATGGGGCTAATAGTCAGTGTCGCGCGGCGGTGGCGGCTCCCGCCGGCACCCGTCCGGCGCTGCGCCGAACGAGCCGCCGGTCCAGTCCCCGCCACGCGGTCAGCAGGGTGGCGGCGTTAAAGATGGAACTGTAGGTTCCCGAGATGATACCAATGAGCAGGGCCAGCACAAAGCTCTGGATCGACGAGCCTCCGAACAAGAAAAGGATGATCAGCACGAATACCACTGTCAGCGAGGTGTTGAGCGATCGCGAAAGGGTCTGCGCAATGGACAGGTTGACCACCTGATCAAAGTTCATTCGAGGACCCTGGACCCGAAGGTTCTCGCGGATCCTGTCGAACACCACGATGGTGTCGTGCACGGAGAAGCCCACCATGGTCAGCACCGCGGTGACGAACAGGGTGTCCACTTGTCCCAGCAGGCTGAAGTGGCCCAGGATCGCCCAGATTCCGGCCAAAACGAAGATGTCATGCAGCAAGGCCGCCATCGCACAGAGCCCGAACCGACGGGCACTGATCTGAGTGCCTGCAAAGCGCAAGCTGAGATAAAGTGAAATCAAAACCGCCGAGATGATGACCAGGAAGACGGCGCTCACGACCAGACTGCTGGCGATGGTCGGACCAACCGTTGTCTCACTGGTGGAGACCGGATTGCCGGCCTTGTCTTTGGGCAGGTCAAAGTGGGAATTCACCGCCCTCAGGATGTTGGCTGCCTCGCCCGACGCGATCGGCAGAGTCGTGATCACGTAGGTGTTGCCGCCCTCGGTTTCGACTGTCGCCCGACCCGCCGGATAGGCTGCCAGCGCCACCTTCTGAATCGCCGCCGCAGTCGTGTGGTGCTTGGGCTGGACAGTGATGCTATCCCCACCAGTGAAGTCGATGCCCAGGTTGAATCCGACGAACAGGATGGCAATGATGCCCGGGACAATGACCGCCAGCGACGCGGCGAAATAGGCATTGCGGTGGCGCACCACATCGAAGCGACCCCCGCTCTGGAAGCTCTTGGCCAGAGTCTCGATCGGCAGGATCCTCGTGTACAGGGTGGGCCGACGAGCAAAGCGGAACCAGCGCTGCACGTAGTACAGCAGCGAATGGGTAATCACGATGGACGAGAACATGCTGGCGGCTACCCCGATGAAGAGGGTGAGCGCGAAACCCTTCACATCGGCTGAGCCGAAGAAGTAGAGGACGGTACAGGTGATCATGGTCGAGATGTTTGAGTCGCGAATCGCCGGCCAAGCGCGCCGGAATCCGTATTCGGTGGCCAGTTCCAAAGGACGGTCCTGGCGCAGTTCTTCCTTCATCCGCTCGAAAATGAGCACGTTGGCATCGACCGCCATCCCCACGCTGAGGATGAAACCCGCCAACCCCGGCAGCGTCAGTACCACCGGGATCAGCTTGAAAACCGCCAAGACGATCGCCGCGTAGAAGACCAGGGCGATGCTGGCCAGGAACCCGGGGAATCGGTAATAGAGCATCATGAAGAGGACTACCAGCAGAAGTCCGAAGGCTCCTGCGGTCAGGCTCTGTTGCACCGACTGCTTGCCCAGGCTGGCCGACACTGAGGTCACCTGCCCGAGTTCAATTTGGGCAGGTAGAGCGCCCGCGTTGATGTCGTCGACCAATTGGGTTGCGCTGTTGAAGGTGAAGTTGCCGGTGATCTCCGTCTGATTGCTGCTCGGGCTGGCCACGGCGGGCGCGGTGAGAACTGTGCCGTCGAGGAAGATCGCTAGCTGCGAGGTCGGCGGCGCCGAAGTGGTGGTCCCACCATTTTGGCTGCAGCCTGGGTTCTTGGCACACGCCGCCGTGGTCAGTCTGGACCAGACCGCCGCACCCGGACCGTTGAACGTGATGTCGACTGCATACCCCCCTCCGCTCGCCGTCCCAACCGCCGCCGAGCTGACATCGGAGGCGGTCAAGCTGGGGACGATCTTCCAGTGGTATTGCTTCCCAGTAGTGGTGTTCACCGGGTAGTCGGCCGGGTTGGTGAACTGACAGGTGGACTTGGGGTGTGTGGGCGGCCAGCACCCGGGTGGGATCAGCTGCTTTTGATCGATGCAGGTTGGCGTGGTGCAGGCTCCGGCCACTCCATTCACCGAGGGGGTGCCTGCGACCGGCACTGCGAAGTGCAGCTCCGAGGTCTGACCCAGGGCGGCCTCGGCGGTGGCCAAGTCAACGCCGGGCAGCTGAACTAGGATCTCGTCATTCCCTTGAATTTGGAGCTGGGCTCCCGAGACTCCGAGGCTGTTGACCCGGCGCTGCAGGATGGTGAGGGTGTCGGCCTGGGCCTCGGCCAGGGTCCTCCCCTTGGCCAGACCGCTGGTGCAGCCGATGCCGACCGGGTTGTTGGGCCCCTGACAGATTTGAATGGTGAGCGAGGTCCCCCCCTGGAGGTCCAGGCCGGGATGGATGTACATGGGCTGGCCCAACAAGACCGGCTGCTTGCCATGCGGGAGCTTCGCCGTGGGGCTGCTGTGCCTGACCACCACGTTGTAAATGGGGCCGTAGGCGTCGATGAAGACGGCGCCTAGAACCAGCACCACGATCAGCGCCAGCCACCACCGGCTGATCCGAATCATCGCCCTGAAACCGCCGGTGCTGAGGTCAATTGCATCTGTGGAAACCTGATTTTAGGGGAGGAGCAGGATCCGCTCCCGGTTGACGTTCGCGGGATCAGGCTTCTCTGCCCTGAACCAGCTGCCGACGGCGGCTGGCGATAAAGGTCTGAAGCTCACCCGCCTCGATCGCTTGGCGGGCTCCGGCCATCAGCCGGCCCAGATGTCCCAGATTGTGCAGGCTAAGCAGCCGATGGGCCAGGATCTCGCCGGCCAGGTATAGGTGGCGAAGGTAGGCGCGGCTGAAGCGAGCACAGGCCGGACACTCGCAGCCCTCCTCCAGCGGTCGGCTGTCACGGCGGAACCTCGACTGGCGGAGCGAAACCCGACCGCGCCCGGTGAGGACGGTACCGGTCCGCGCCAACCTGGTCGGGAGCACGCAATCGAATAGGTCCACGCCCCGCGTCACCGAGTCGAGCAGGTCGAGATCGGTGCCGAGGCCCATCACATACCTGGGCAATTGCTCCGGCAAATTTTGGACGCAGGCGTCGATGGCGGGGTGGCGCACCTGGGGGGGCTCACCCAGGACTAGTCCGCCCAGGGCGACTCCGTCAAAGCCCAGCCCGGCGATGACTTCAGCCGACGCCGCCCGGGGGCCGACCTCGAAGCCTCCCTGGACGATCCCGAAGAGCATCGAGTGACCGGTGTCGACTTGGCGGCACCGCGTGGCCCAGAGGTGAGTGCGGCGGGTCGCGATCTCCGCCAGTCCGGGCGCCACCCCGAAGGGAACGGGCTGGTCCAGCACCATGATCACGTCGCTGCCCAGTTGCATCTGCCCCTCGACCACCCCCTCTGGGGTGAGCTGGATGGTGTCGCCGTCGTAAGGCGACCGAAAAGTCACTCCCGCGTCATCCAGCTCGACCAGCTCGCCCAAGCTCACCAGCTGGTAACCACCGCTGTCGGTCAGGATTGAGCCCTCCCAGCCCATGAAGGCGTGCAGGCCGCCCAGCTCGGCGATCAATTCCACGCCCGGCCGCAGGGAAAGGTGGTAGAAGTTGGCCAGGAGCATCTCGGCTCCGGCCTGGGCCACCTCCAGCGGGTCGCAGGCCTTGACGGTGGCGTGGGTGCCGACCGGCATGAAGGCGGGGGTTTGCACCTCTCCGTGGGCGGTGCGAAGCGTGCCCCGGCGGGCCCGGCCGTCCCTCGCCGAGATCGTGAACCGGGGGGCAGCCTCGCTCACGCGCGGCGCCAACCAAACATGCAGTCGCCGAAGCTTAGGAAGCGGTAGCCCCGCTGCAGGGCTCCTGAGTATTCGGCGAGAACCCGATCCCGGCCGTAGAAGGCGCTGACCAAGACCAGCAGCGAAGACCTCGGCTGGTGGAAGTTGGTAAGTAGACCGTCGACCACCCGGAAGTGGCTCCCCGGGCGGAGGTACAGCTCGGTCTCGCCACTCCCAGCCAGCACTCCACCGCTGCCGTCTGGGCTGGACTCCAAGCAGCGCACCGCCGTGGTCCCGACCGCCACCACCCGCCCGCCGGCGGACCGAGTCGACTGCACCTGGGCCGCCGCCAGCGCTCCAATCCGGTAGCGCTCGGCGTGCATCGGGTGGGCCTCGATGGTCTTGGTACGGATCGGGGTGAAGGTGGCCAGCCCTACCTCCAGCTGAACCCGGGAGACCAGAACACCGGCCTGCTCCACTTCCTGCAGCAGAGTCTCGGTGAGGTGCAGGCCGGCAGTTGGGGCCGCCGCCGAGACCGCGGGACCGGTCGCGTAGACCGTCTGGTAGCGCCCGGGGTCGCGGAGCCGCTGCTTCAGATACGGAGGCAGGGGCACCTCACCGATCTCGGCCAGCTCCACCCCGGGTTCGGCCTGGAGGAACACCTCCCGGCCCGCCGGGTGGCCCGGCCAGACCGACTCCACCAAGACGCGCCAACCCTCGCCGGCCATCGCCGCGCCCGGAGGCAGGGCGCGAGCAGGTCGCGCCAGTGCCAGATACCGACCCGCCGCCAGCTCGCGGAGCAGGAGGATCTCGCCGGAGCGCTCTCCCACCCAACCCCGCAGCCGGGCCGCCCGCACCCGGGTGTCGTTGACCACCAGGCAATCGCCCGGCCGGAGCAGCCGGGGCAGCTCGGTGACGCGAGAGTCCCTCGAGGTCCCTTCCGGCTCCAGAACCAACATGCGGCTGGAGCTGCGCTCGGCCAGCGGTTGTTGGGCGATCGCCCGGGCCGGCAGTGGGTAGTCGAACTGCTCAGTCGGAGTCCCGGCCCCCTCAGTCCTCACCGACAAAGAGCTCCGCCGCCTGGGCCACCGCGGCTCCGGGCGCGTCGGCTGGCACCGCCAGCCCCAGATGCCGGTAGGCGCTGCCAGTCGCGATCCGGCCGCGCGGCGTCCTGGCGAGAAACCCCAACTGGATGAGATAGGGCTCGAGAACTTCCTCAATGGTGTGGGGCTCCTCGGCCAGGGCGGCGCCCAAGGTGCCGAGGCCCACCGGTCCACCTCCGAACTGTTCGCAGATCAGTTGCAGCAGGCGACGATCCGAAGCGTCCAGGCCCTGATCGTCGACTTTCAGCAGGTGCAAGCCCTCCTGAGCCAGCTGGGGGCTGACCTTGCCGTCGCCCCGCACCTGAGCGTAGTCCCGGACTCGGCGCAGGAGCCGGTTGGCGACCCGCGGAGTCCCTCTCGATCGGGCTGCCAGCAGCCCCACCGCCTCATCTTCGATCGGAACCTGGAGCAGGCCGGCCGATCGCCTGACGATGGTGGCCAGCTCTTCCTGGCTGTAGAACTCCAGCCGGAAAGTCGCCCCGAAGCGGTCACGGAGCGGAGCCGAGATCATCCCGACCATGGTGGTTGCGCCGATCACCGTGAACCGCTGCAGGGGGATTCGCAGCGCCTGGGCACCAACGCCTTTGCCGGAGACGAAGTCGAAGGAGAACTCCTCCATCGCCGGATAGAGACTCTCCTCGACGGCGCGCTGCAGTCGATGAACCTCGTCGATGAAGAGGACATCGCCCTCGCTCAGACTGGTCAGCAGGCTGGCCAAGGCTCCTTGGAACTCAACTGCCGGACCACTTGTGACACGCAAGGTCACCCCCGTCTCGGCGGCCACGATGTGAGCCAGCGTCGTCTTGCCCAGTCCCGGCGGCCCTGACAGCAGCAGGTGCTCGATCGGCTCTCCCCGGGAACGAGCGGCGTCGATGAGGATGGCGAGCTGTTCGCGCACCTGTTCCTGACCGACGAATTCGTCCAGCCGGCGCGGGCGCAGCTGGCGGTCGATCTCTGGCTCGTCCCCGGCGGCGACGGCGGCCAACACCCGCTCCTCACTCATCCGGAAGAACTCCTGACTCCGACTTGACTGAGGCGCTGGAGGGCAGATTTGACCACATCCTCCAGGGTCCGTTGAGCGCCGTCGTCACCGGCTGAGGCGGTCACAGTTTCAGCCACGGCCCGCCGCGCCTCCCCAGCTGGGAATCCGAGGGCGACTAGAGCGGCGGCGGCCTGCTCGCCCAGCGGCCCGGCAGCGGGCGGACCCGAGGGGGAGCCGGGCCCCGCGAGCTCATCCACCCGGCCCTTCAGCTCCAGCACGATGCGCTGCGCCGTTTTAGTCCCAATCCCCGGGACCGATGCCAGCAGGGCGTGATCCTCGTTCATGATGGCCGCCACCAAAGAGGGCCACTCCGCGCGGGCCAGGATCGCCAGCGCGGCTTTGGGCCCGATCCGCTCGACTGTGAGCAGATAGCGGAAAAAGATCAGCTCCTCGGACGAGAGAAACCCGAACAGCGAGATGGCGTCTTCACGGACCACCGTGTGGATCTGGAGACTCACCTCACCAGCCTCCCCCATCAGCTGGGCCGCGGTGCGCGGGTGGACGTACACCTGATAACCGACTCCGCCCACTTCAATCACGGCCCACTCGTCATCCACCCTGGCCACCGTTCCCCGAAGAGCCGCGATCATCGTCCCGCTCCTGCCGCCAAAGCCCGGCGCAAACCGGCCGCATGTTGGTGGCAGATCCCCACGGCGCAGGCGTCGGTGACATCGTCGGGGCCGAGAGGAACGGCATTGCCCAGGAGCAACCGCACCAGCTTGGCCACCTGTTGCTTGGGGGCCGATCCGCTGCCGGTGATCGCTTGCTTTATCTCGCCTGGGGTGTATTCGTGCAACTCGATGCTGGCTTTGGCCGCCGCGCAGACCAGAACCCCGCGCGCCTGGCTCACCGCCATGGCGGTCGAGACGTTGCGGCTGAAGTAGAGTCGCTCCAGCGACACCGCCTGGGGCGGCTCGGTGGCCACCAGCTCACCGAAGCTGTCCCAGAGCGCCAGCAAGCGTCGGCCCTGGTCCAGGTGGGCGGGCGTCGACCAGACGCCAGCACCTTTCAGAGTGACCCGGCCGCCGCCCCCCTCAATCAGAGCCCAGCCGGTCAAGGCCAATCCCGGGTCCAATCCCAGGACTAGCAAGACCGGGTCCCCTGCCGCGTCCTGGCCATGCGTGAAGCTGCCTAGACCTCGGCCAGGACGTCGTCCGGGAGCACCGCATTGCAGTGGACCTCTCGCACGTCGTCGTGCTCGTCGAGCGCCTCCAGAAGCCTGACCACGGCTGGCGCGTTCTTGGCGTCGACCTCGACGGTGGTGCTGGGCAGCATGGTGACCTCGGCGCTCTCCACGTCGATCTTGGCGTCGTCGAGAGACTGGCGGAGTGCCTCCAAGCGCTCGGGGGCGACGTAGACCTCGACGCCCCCCTCCTCCACCTGAACGTCGTCCGCCCCCAACTCGATGGCCTGCAGCGCCAGCTCCTCCGGGTCTTGGGCCCGGGGGTTGACCCGGATCAGCCCGGTGCGGTTGAACATCCACCCGACCGAGTTGGACTCCCCGAGGCTGCCGCCGGAGCGGGCGAACAGGTTGCGGATCCCGGCCACCGTGCGATTGCGGTTGTCGCTGAGGACGTCGACCAGAATCGCCACTCCGCTCGGCCCGTAGCCCTCGTAGCGGATCTCTTCAATGGCCGCCCCCTGGAGCTCCCCGGTCCCGCGCTTGATCGCCCGCTCGATGTTGTCGGCCGGCATGTTGACCTCGCGGGCCTTCTGCATGGCCAAGCGCAGCCGAAAGTTGCTGGTGGGATCGCTGCCCGACTCTCGGGCGGCCACGGTTATCTCATTGCCGACTTTGGTGAAGGTCTGACCCTTGCGGGCATCAACCACCGCCTTCTTGTGCTTGATCCCCGCCCACTTGGAATGCCCAGACACTGATTACCTCCGACTTCGGCCGCTGCGACCCGCCAAGAGCCTGGAACGAACATGCATTCCCAAGGCTTCCAGTGTAACCGGGGCTCTTCGACCTAGCGTACCAGTCCACTCAGACCAGCTCTGGGGAGCTCGCTCTACCGGGCGCAGACCCCGGTGGGGATCCTCTTCGGATCGATCGGTGGTCAGCGGGGGATCAGCCGGACCACCCGCCGGGCTCCCACCTTGAGCACTGCTCCGGCGGCCACTGCCACGGGCTGCCGCCAATCGCTGATCCGCCGGCCCCCCAGCTCCACCGCCCCACCCTGAACTAGCCGGGCCGCCTCGCCCTTGGACTTGGTCAACTGGGCCGCCACCAGCAGCTCCCGGATGTCCCACCCGCTCAGGTCGGGGATTTGCACCTCGGCGATCTCACTGGGAAGCAGGTTGTCCCGATGGACCCTGAAGAATTCCTCCCGAGCGGAACGGGCTTGGGCCGGGTTGTGCAAGACGGAGACCAGTTGCTCGGCCAAATCCGCCTTGGCGTCGCGGGGATTCAGCGAGCCGTCCTCCAGCTCCCGGGCGGTGCGGGCCAGCTGGTCTTCGGGAGTGTCCGTGAGCAGGCCCAGATACCGGTTGATCAGGGGATCGGGGATCGACATCAGCTGGCCGAACTGGGCGCTCGGGGGGTCCGCTACCGCCACCGCGTTACCCAGCGATTTGCTCATCTTCTTCTTCCCGTCCAGTCCCTCTAGCAGCGGCACCGTGACGATGTCCTGGGCCGATTCGCCGTAGGCGGCCTGCACCTCCCGACCGCGAAGCAGGTTGAAGAGCTGGTCGCTGCCGCCCAGCTCGACATCGGCCTTGATCGCCACCGAGTCGAAGCCCTGCAGCAAGGGATAGAACAGTTCCTGCACCCCGATCGGCTGCTCCGCCCGCATCCTCTGCTCAAAATCGCTGCGTTGCAGCAGTTGAGCGACAGTCGCGGTGTTGGCTAACCGCAACACCCCGACCAGGTCGAACCCGTCGTACCACTCGCTCTGCCGGCGAACTTCCGCGTGCTTCGGGTCGAGCACACAGAAGAGTTGTTCTAGATAAGTCTTAGCGTTGGCCTCCACTTCGTCGACCGTCAGCTGGGGTCTAGTCGCCGAACGCCCGGTCGGATCCCCGATCCGGGCGGTGTAGTCACCGATCACCAGGACCGGGAGGTGGCCCTCTCGCTGCCAGCGCCGCAGCAGGCGCATGGGCACCAGGTGGCCGAGGTGGATGTCGGGCGCGCTGGGATCGATGCCGAACTTGATCCGCAGCCGTTCTCCGCGGTTGAGCCGCTCCGAGAGATGCGGCCGGCTCTCGCAGTTGACGACTCCGCGCAGAAGGCGCTCGGCGATGGTCACAGGCGAGAGCCTACCTGGCCAGGGTTGAGTGCTGGATCAGGGGCAGCCGGGTTGGTCAGTAGCCGTAGCGGTGGATCCCCTGCGGCCTGACCCGGATGGTGACCCGTCGCTCGTCGGGGGAGCGCCACTCGACCGGGTAATGCTCTTGACCGGTGTACTTCTTAGTCAGGCGGTCGATGATCTCCTCCGCCTGCTCCTGCTCGAGCATGGCAACTCCCACCACAGCCATCGACATCTGGGGATTGTCCTGCCGGTGGACCGAGACGGCCACCCGGGGGTCGCGGGCGATGTTGGCCTGCTTGATCCGACCCATGGCGGTGTTCATGATGATCTCACCGCCATCCTCGTCGACCCAGACCACGGTGCTGATGGGAGCCCCATCGGAACCAAGAGTGGTGAGGTGGGCGAAGTTATTGCCCTTCAAGATCTCGCGATCGCTTTCACTCAACTGCGCCGGCATAGTTCGTTCCTCCGTCAAGTCAGCTGCGGCTGCACGGTTTCGAACCAATCTTCACCCAGGGTCACGCCACTCTGCTGGAACAGATAGTCTCGGGCTGCTTCGGCGTCGGCCCGGAGCCGGGCCATGTCAATGTCGACCAGCCGCCCCTCTCGTTTGACCACCCTGCCGCCGACCAGGACGGTCCGCACGTCGTGGGGCTGGGCGAAGGCCACCACCGCATTGACGGCGTCATTCAGGGGAAACATGTGAGGCCCGCTGGTGTCCACCACAATGACGTCCGCCTGCTTGCCTGGCGTCAAAGAGCCGATTTTCGCCTCCAGGCCCAGGGCCCGGGCCCCTTCCAAGGTGGCGAAGGCTAGGACATCCGCAGCACTTAGCCAGAGCTCGGTGGGATCGATTCCGGCGTCCAGGGTCTTCTGGTGATTCAGAGCCCGCTCCGCCGACAAGGCAGCGCGCATGACCCCGAACATGTTGCCGACCACAGTGGTGACCACGTCGATGCTGAGACTGGGGCGCACCCCAACCCCCAGCAGCTTGCCGGTGGCTGGGAAGCCGTGGCCCATATTCATCTCTATCTCGGGCGACAGCGAGGCGCTGCCCCCAGAGTCGGCGATCCAGCGCAGCTCCTGCGACGAGAGGGTGTTGCAGTGGACATAGGTGGTGTCCGGTCCCAGCAGGCCTCGGTCGTGGAGCTGCTGGATGGGGCGGGACCGAATCCCCCACAGCCCATCGCCGACGTGGGTGGTGATCCGCAGGCCTAGTTCCCGGGCCAGCCGCCAGTCAAATTCGGTCGCCTCGATGGTGGAGAACTGGGGCCCCCTAGCGGCCAGCGCCATGGTCACCAACTGATCGGATGAGGCGAAGTGCTCGCTTCGCACCCGTCGGATGTCTTCACTGGTGAAGGTCGGGTTGGGGAGATTGCCCCACTCCGCGTTGGCGTTGCCGTACGCGAAGACCGCCCGCGCGCCGGACGCCTGGAGACCGGCCACGGCAGCGTCAGCGTGCTCGGGGGAATTGATCAGGTGCGACCAGTCCAGCATGGTGGTGATCCCCGAGTCCAGAGCCTCGACGATGCCCAGCAGGTTGGCGGTATAGAGGTCCTGGGGCCGGTAGGTTTCACCCAGCATGCCGCGGACCGCTTGGAAGTAGGCTGCCAGGGTCCAGTCAACGCCAGCCGCCCGCGCCAGCGACTGCCAGGTGTGGCGATGGGTGTCAACAAAACCCGGGAGCACGATCATGCCCTCGGCCTGGATCACCTCCGCGCCGTCGGCTGGAAGCTCGCGACCGAGGGCCGCGATCTGGCTGCCCTCGATCAGCAAATCGCCGCCCTGAAGCTCACCCAAATGTGAGTCCAGGGTCAAGATCCAGCCGCCCCGGATCAACTTCCGCTCCGCCACTGACCTCTACCTCCTGGCCGTCCCCACCCCCGAGGCCGCCCGTAGTTTAGGGCGGTTGTCATCGGCGGAGCTGGCAAGCCTCTGGCCGGATCCCCGATGGAAGACCAGGTCGGGACCAGTAGCGGTCAGCCTACCGAGCGGGTCATCCGCGGCTGAGGGTCCGACTCAAAGTGGGCCGCTCAGGCCGAGCTCGGGCGCCCTAGACGGTTGACTGGTCTTGCCAGGCAAGGTCTGGTGCCTGACGGGAAGACCGCGACCGGACCAGCGTTCACCGAGTTGAGGCGGGGGGTGGAGTACTTCTGCCCGGCCCTGCTGCAGGAGGGAGACCGGTACGGGCTCGGGGGGTCGCAACCTCGCCTCGCTCGACGGCCTAGTCACCCACCAAGGGACGGTATATCCCCCGCTCCGTCGGTTACCGCAGCCGGCCGCCAAGGAATTTCCCCACTGCTCTCTCGGGCAGTGGTACGGTGGTAGGGTAGATCGGGCCCGACGGAGGTATCAACGATGCGAACCGTCTGGAGCTTACTGAGGCACACTCGGGCGGAGTGACCGGCCCTCCGAGGCCGGAGTCGGGCGGAACCGACGCGGTGGCCGCTCTCGAAGTTTCGGCCTCGGGAAAGGGCATCTCACCACCTGATATTTGTCCCGGCTTATCCGTCGGGACTGGTGCTAAGGCACCGGCTAATCAAACGAGCGAGCCCTTCGGGGCTCGCTTTCTTTTGAGAGCGAGTTTGGGACCTCGGGGTGGTGTCGGGCCGGTCAGAAATCTCAGCGGGCTCCCATCTCTCACCCCCACTCGGGGGGTCACCACGATGGGGATTGGTGCACCTCCCCCCGACTCGAACCAGATGGCGCCAGCCGCCGGCTGGCAGAGGTCTGCGCCATTGCAGGCGAGGTCGATGCTGAGGGCCCGGCAGAACCGGGCTGGTCCTGGCAGGGGAATTCCAGTCGCTCCGGTGTGGTCGACGCCTCCCCGCACCAGGACCGCCTGCGGGTCGCCCGCGGCACCGGTCACCACGTTGAAGCAGTAGTGCATCCCGTAGACGAAGTAGACATAGGCGATCCCGGCCATCCCGAACATCGGAGCATTGCGCCTGGTCCGACCCCGAAAGGCGTGGGAAGCCGGATCGGTAGATCCCAGGTAGGCTTCGGTCTCGGTAATCTCCACCCGGAACTCTTCCCGCCGGAGGCGGCGCACCATCCAGCAGCCCAGCAGCTCCCTCGCCACCAGGGGGCTGGGCCGGGCAAAAAAAGCCCGCGGCAGCCGCGCCCGAGGGGTCTCGGGAGATGCCGAATCGGCGGGCGGCTGCCGGGGCATCGTCAGTGGAGCGCAGCCACCACGGCGGCAGTGCCCCGCCGCCAGACCACCCCAGCCTCGGAGAATCCGGCGGCCCTCAGCTTTTCGATGTGCCACTCGGCGGCGGGAGTGAACTCGCTGGGATGGAGCGCACCTCCGAAGCGGCGATTGCGCTCAGCCAGCAATTCGGAGAACTGCGGGACCCGCGCCACCCTTTCCCACCACTCCTCCCAGCCTTCGCCCGCACCGTCCGAGCTCGCGCTAAGAGCCGCCGCCGCTTGGTCCAGGTGGGGAGTCGCCAGCAAGGGAACGTAGTCGGCATCGGCGAAGAGGCCGCCCGGGCGGAGCAGACCGGCCACGCTGCGGTAGACCGCAGCCAGTGCGTCGGGTGCCAGCCAGTGCAACGCGGTCGCCGACACCACGGCGTCGAAGGTCCCCGCCGGCAGCGAGGAGGACCAGTCGGTCAGCCGCAGGTCAACCTCCGCCAAGGTGACCCGCTGATCTCCCTCGAACACTCCCGCGGCGATCCGCAAGAGTACCGGGTCGATATCGGCGCCCACCACCTGCGCTGCGGGCAGTCGCCACAGGATCCGGCGGGTGATCGAGCCACAGCCGCAGGCGAGGTCCAGCACGCGCGGCGGAGCATCGCCGGCCAGCCCCCTAACCAGCCCCGTCAGTACCGCGAAGCGCTCTTCGCGATCGGGCAGGGAGCGCTGCTGCTGACGATCCCAGCTCTCCTGCCAACCGGTCCAGTAGGACCGATTGTCGGCCAGGGGGGTGTCGCTCACGCCGACCCGGCCCGAACTGCTGCTCCCACCGCCCCCAGCGCAGCGAGCACCTGAGAGCGCAGCTGCTCGCCTTGCCGGTGGGTGAGCGTGGATTCGGGTTGGCGAAACACCAGCCGGAAGGTCCAGCCCTTGGTGCCTGGCGGCAGCTGGCTGCCTCGGTACTGATCCAGGAGCCGGATCTCCTCGAGCTGGGCGATCTCGGCCGACCGGACCGCGGCCAGAGCCGCTCCCAACTCGGAACCGGCGGGAACCGTCACGGCCAGGTCCAGCGACAGCGGCGGGGTCTTGGCCAAGCTCACCCCTCGCCCAGGCCGCCCGCCATCGACGAGCCAGCCGTCTACCCTCATTTCCCCAGCCACGGTCGATCCGCGCAGCTCCGGCTCGGAGTCGACGGCCAGCCCCACCTCACCCACTATCCCTCGGAGCTGCCCTTCGACCCACAGTTCGGCGCAGCGCTGCAGGTGGAACCCCGGATGCGGAGCTGGCCGGAACGTGATGTCCTGGAGGCTGACCCGGTCTGCCAGTGCTTGTACCACTTGGAGGAGTCGGTCCAGCGCGCCCTCGGTGGCCCGCGAATCGGCTCCGGTCCAGTGATCGACCAGGGCAAGGACCTGCGGTTCCCTGGGCCGTCCCGTCGGCTCCCCGGCCGGCCAGAATACGCTTCCCCACTCAAAAAGCTGGGTCCGATCCTTTCCCCGCGATTGGTTAAGCCGGCAGGCGTCCAGGAGCGCAGGCAGGCAGCTGACTCGGAGGTCACCCAGCTGCGATGACAGCGGGTTGCCGAGCCGGAGCGGGACCATCCCCTCGCCAAGTCCCCCAACCACCCCGAGTCGATCCCGGCTCACCAAACTGGAGGTGATCGCCTCGGTGAAGCCAGCCCCGAGGCAGATCTCGCCCGCCAGACGGGCGGCGCTGACCAGGCCCGGGTGCCCGCTGGGAGGCGTCCGGAGCGCCGGCAGGGTCGACGGCACCAGATCGTACCCGAGGATCCGGCCCACCTCCTCAGTGACGTCCGCGCCAATCCGAACATCGGTCCGGATGCGGTTGGGCACCACCTGCAGGTCGTCGCCGGAGACCCCGACCTCGAACTGCAGCCGGCGTAGAGCTGCCGCCGCCTGGTCGGCGCTTACCGCCAAACCGAGCAGCGCCGAGATGTCCCGGGACGACACCTGGATGGGCTGGGCTGGCGGAGGCACCCCGCCGGCGACCAGAGGACCCGGACGGATCTTGCCGCCAGCCACCTCCTCGACTAGATGAAGGAAGCGCTGGGCGGCCACCGGGACCAGATCGGCGGCCAGGAACCGTTCAAACCGGGACGAGGCCTCAGTCCGAAGGCCCAGTTGGCGGGTGGTCCTGCGGATCGACACCCAATTGAAATTGGCGACCTCCAAGACGACCTGGGTGGTGCCCGGCTGCACTGCGGTCTCACTGCCGCCGATCACTCCCGCCAGGGCCACCGGCCGGTCCTGGGCGGTGATCACCAGGGCCCCCCCATCGACCCGGCGAACTGCGCCGTCCAAGCAAGCCAGAGTCTCCCCCGGGCGGCCGCGGCGGACTGCAATCTCGACCAGGGAGGGCGCCCCCGGCATGCGGTCCAGATCGAACGTGTGCACCGGCTCACCCAGCTCCAACATCACGTAGTTGGCCAGGTCCACCACGGCCGAGATGGAGCGGGTGCCCACGGACAGCAGACGGCGCTGTAGCCAGAGCGGCGCCGGCCCCGGTCCTAGCTGGTCGATGACCTCGGCGAGATAGATCGGACAGTCGTCAGCCGCCTCGATCCGGACCCGGACCGAGTCGACCGCGGGCGGCCCACTTCGGGAGGGCGCCGACAACACCGGCTCCCGCAGCGGCCGGTCCAGCACCGCCGCCAGCTCCCGGGCCACCCCCCAATGCGAGAGGCAGTCCCCGCGATGGCTCAGGATCTCCAGCTCATACACCGTGTCCGGCGGGAACAGCAGGCTGAGCGGCTGACCCAGCTCCGCCTCCCCCGCCGGCAGCAGCAGCACCCCCTCGTGTTCCTGGCCCAGGCCTAGCTCGTCAAGGGCACAGATCATGCCGTTGCTGAGCGCTCCCCGGATCCGCCGCTGTCCCAGCTGCTGTCCGCCCGGGAGGACAGCTCCCGGGCGCGCCCAGGCCACCACCGCGCCCAGGGTCAAGTTGGGGGCCCCGCAGACGACCTCGACTGGCTCCTCGCCGGGCACCTGGACCTTGGACATCCAGAGGTGATCGCTGCCCTCCAGCCGCTCCAGCTCGACCACCTCCGCCACCACCACCTGCTCCAAGCCGCGGCCATACTCGATCACCCGCTCGACCTCGGTGCCGCTCACCGTCAGCAGTTCCGCGATCCGGCTCGAGCTGAGCTCCTGGAGATCGACGAATTCCCCCAGCCACTCCTGGCTCACCCGCATCAGAAGTACTCCAAGAGTCGGAGGTCGTTCTCGTAGAGGTCGCGAATGTCGGCCAGGCCGTATTTCAACGCGGCGATCCGGTCTGGTCCCATCCCGAAGGCGAATCCGCTGAAGCGCTGGGGATCGACCCCGGCGTTCTGCAACACCGAGGGGTGGACCATCCCCGAGCCCAGGATCTCGATCCACCCCTTGCCGTGGCAGCTGCGGCAGCCTCGGCCATCGCAGAACCAACAGGACACGTCCGCCTCCAGGCTGGGCTCGGTGAAGGCGAAGAAGCTGGACCGCAGCCGCACCCGCCGGGCCGCGCCGAACAGCGCCTGGATGAAGTAGGTAAGGGTCCCCTTGAGGTCACCGAGCGTCACTCCCTGGTCGACGCAGAGCCCCTCCACCTGGAAGAACATCGGATTGTGGGTGGGGTCGGGATTGTCCCGGCGGTAGGCCCTGCCCGGCGCCAAGATCCGGTACGGGGGCGGACCCGCCATCATGGTTCGCAGCTGGACCGGAGAGGTGTGGGTGCGCAGCAGCCACCCTCGGGCTGGGCCCTCCAAGTAGAAGGTGTCGTGGCTGTCCCGGGCGGGGTGCTCAGGGGGCAGGTTGAGCAACTCGAAGTTGTACTGGTCGTCTTCGACCTCCGGGCCCCGCACCGACTGATAGCCCAGTGCCGCCCCGATGTCCTCGATCTCTCGGACCAGCCGCCCGACCGGGTGCTGGTGACCGCGCGGCAGCGGCTGGCTGGGATAGCTGAGGTCTAGCGACTGCGGGCTAACCGCCGCCTGCCGCTGGGCCAACTGGAACTCCGCCAGCCGGCGCTCCAGGGCCGCCTCCGTCCCCTGTTTGGTGGCGTTGAAGGCCCGCCCCAGACCGGCGCGCAACTCCGGAGGCGCCTTGGCCAGGTCTTGGGCACCCGCGCTGATCAGGCCGCCGTGGCGAGCTAGGTACTTGAGGCGCACCAACTCCAGCTGGTCCACATCCACCGCCCCGGCGATCTCCTTCAGGGCCTGCTCGCCAAGTGCCCGGAGGTCGCCTTCAGTCACTGGCCGGGCGCGGCCTCCCGCACTACCTCAACCAGCCGTGCAAAAGCCGCCGGGTCGTGGATGGCCAGCTCCGAGATCTGCTTGCGCGAGAGCTCTACCCCCGAGCGGCTAAGCCCGGCGATGAAGCGGCTGTAGGGGATTCCCGCCTGGCGCGAGGCGGCGTTGATGCGGGCAATCCAGAGCCGACGGAAGTTGCCCTTGCGCTTGCGTCGGTCCCGATACTGGTAAGCGAGCGAGTGCATCACCGCCTCGTTGGCGGGTCGGAACAGGCGGTTGTGGGTGCCGGTGAACCCCGAGGCTAGCTCCAGAACCTTCTTGTGCCGCTTGCGGGCGGTTACCCCGCGCTTGACCCGGGCCACCGATCAGCCCTTCTTCAGGTAAGGCGCGTTGCGCCGAACTGACTTGGCGTCGCCAGAAACCACCGCGTGCGCCTCGGCATAGCCGCGCTTGCGCTTGGCGGATTTGTGCTCGAGCAGGTGCGACTGGAAAGCCCCGCGGCGCAGCAGCTTACCCGTCCCCGACAGGCGGAACCGCTTCTGGGTTCCCTTGTGGGTTCGGATCTTCGGCATGGTTGCTGGCGCCTCCTTTGGGTAGCTTCTTCGAGACCGGATTGAGGATCATGATCATATTGCGCCCCTCGACCAAAGGCGAGCGCTCGATCTGGGCCACGTCTTTGACTTCCTCAGCCAGTCGGTCGAGCAGCGCCCGGCCAATCTCCTGGTGGACCAGTTCGCGACCCCGGAACATGATAGTGAGCTTGACCTTGTCGCCCTCCTCGAGGAAGTGCCGCACATAGCCGTACTTGGTCTGAAAGTCGTGCTCACTGATCTTGGGGCGGAGCTTCATCTCCTTGAGCCGGATCTGGTTGTGCTCGCGCCGGGCGTCCTTCTCGCGCTTCAGGGCCTCGAACTTGAAGCGGCCGTAGTCCATCAGCCGGCAGACTGGGGGCTGGGCCTGGGGCGCCACTTCCACTAAGTCCAGACCGCGCTCCTGGGCGAGTTGCTGGGCGTCCGGCAGGGAGACGATCCCCAGGGCCTCGTCACTGGTGTCATCGAAGAGTCGAACCGAAGGGACCCGGATCTGGTCGTTGATACGCAGTTCGCGAAACGCTATGGACGAATCCTCCTCAAGCCGGGAAACGAATCCCGGATGCTATCACTCAGGCTGGCCGTTACAGCCCCTACCCAACGGTTCAGGAGCCAACCTCTGCCCTGAGCCGCTCGATCAGCTCCTCGACCGAGATCGGGCTCTCCTCGCCGCTGCGGTTGTTGCGGAGGTTGACGTTGTTGGCCACGACCTCTTGCTTACCCACGATCGCGGCGTAGGGAACCTTGGCCAGCTGGGAGTCCCGGATCTTGGCGCCCATTCGGTCGCCGGGGCGATCAGGGACTTCGGTCCGAAATCCCGCCTCCTCCAGCCTGGACGCCACTTGGTGAGCATAGTCCAGCTGGTCATCGCTCACCGTGATCACTTGCACTTGTACTGGTGACAGCCAGGTGGGGAGGGCCCCGGCGTAGTGCTCTATCAGAACCCCGAAGAACCGCTCCAGCGACCCGAGCAGGGTCCGATGGATCATCACCGGCTGGTGAGCTGCGCCGTCGGACCCGATGTACTCCAGACCAAAGCGAGCCGGCTCGTTGAAGTCGAATTGGACGGTGGCGCACTGCCAGCGCCGGCCGATCGCGTCCCGGATATGGACATCGACCTTGGGACCGTAGAAGGCACCCTCGCCCGGGTTGACCTGGTATTCGAGGCCCTCCGCCTCGACGACCCGCGCTAGGGAGGACTCGGCCTGCTCCCAGAGCTCGCCGGGGCCCACCGCCTTGGCCGGCTTGGTGCTGAGGTCGACCTCCAACTGCTCGAAGCCGAAGCGGCGGTACATCTCGCGCACCAGGCGCAGGACTCCGGCCACCTCGTCGTCGACCTGCTCCGGCCGGCAGAAGATGTGGGCGTCGTCCTGGGTGATCATGCGCACCCGCAGTAGCCCGTGCAGCGTCCCGCTCCGCTGATAGCGGTACACGGTTGCCACCTCGGCCAGCCGGAGCGGAAGCTCCCGGTAGCTACGGGCCCGGGACTTGTAGATGAGGATGTGGAAGGGGCAGCTCATGGGCTTGACCCGGTAGCGATCCCCCTCCACTTCCATCGCCCCGAACATCTCGTCTGCGAAGTAGCCCAGGTGCCCGCTGGTCTCCCAGAGCTGCTCTCGGGCCAGGTGGGGGGTGTAAACCAGCTGGTAGCCGGCTCGGCGGTGGGCCTGGCGCCAATAGTCCTCGATCACCGTCCTGACCGCGGCCCCGTTGGGATGCCAGAGGATCAGTCCCGGCCCCAGCTCCTCCGAGATCGAAAACAGATCTAGCTCGCGGCCCAGCTTGCGGTGGTCGCGAAGAGCCGCCTGCTCCAATCGCTCCAGATACTGGTCGAGCTCCTCCTGGGAGTTCCAGGCAGTTCCGTAGACCCGCTGCAGCATCGGTTGGGTTTCGTCGCCGTGCCAATAGGCGCCCGCGGGATGGGTCAGCTTGAAGGCTGGAATGTCGGAGGCGTCCCCGACGTGCGGGCCCCGGCAGAGGTCGAAGAAGTCCCCGGTTCGGTAGCAGCTGATCACCTCGCCTTCGGGGATCCGCTCGATCAACTCGAGCTTGAACCGTTGCCCAAGCCGGCCGAACTCCGCCAGAGCCTCCTCCCGGGTCAACTCCTGGCGCTGGTACTCAGGCCGGCGGCTGGCGATCTCGTGCATCCGGGCCTCGATCCGAGGAAGGTCCTCGTCGGTGAAGCGGTGATCGCCCGGAAGGAGGAAGTCGTAATAGAAGCCGTCCTCGATCGAAGGTCCGATCCCGTACTCCGCGCCGGGCCAGAGCTCGCAGACCGCGGCCGCCATGAGATGGGCCGCGCTGTGGCGCAGGGTTTCGAGGTCGACGACTTGCTGAGCCATGCTTCTCCGCCAGATTGTATGAGAGCGCACTCTCACTTCCAGAAGGGCGCTCGAGCGAGGCTATAATCCGGGCACCCCGACCCCCGAGAGGGCGCATAGCTCAGGTGGTTAGAGCGCTACCCTGACACGGTAGAGGCCCCAGGTTCGACTCCTGGTGCGCCCACCATCATGGTTGTCGGGGCAGGCGTTGTGGTCGCTCCCGCCCTGGCCAACGCCACGATCTGACACCTGGCGATCCCCGCCAGCGCTGTCGAAGTCTGGTCCCCCCCCGATCGGGCCATGTGCGGCGCTCCTAGGATTCGGTCCCGTCGCCCGCGGGCTGAACCTTGGGGGCGGACCCACACACTCGCCGGACGAGCGCCGGCGGCGACCGTCCTCCGACCCCCAGCGGAACAGGTTGCTGACAACTTGTCCACAGCTGGGGATGGGGATACGGGGCACAACCCTGGTGTCCTCGATCGACCCACAAAAGTGCCAACTTTTATAGCAGTAATGACCATTGACAGGGCCCCTTAACGAGTCTCTAATATCCCTCCGTGGCGCGCTTTTCCGGACCTCATCCCGCAGCCCTGCGAGTCTGCGCCCGGGCGGGTTGTGCGGCCCTCGTGAAGAAGCAGACCGCCAAGTACTGCAGCGTCCAGTGCTCCAGCCTCGACCCAGACCGAAGGGCTCGCCTGCGCGAGCGCGCCCGATCGGGCCGGGTGCTCCCCCTAGCCCGCCAGCTCCGGCTCGACTTCGAGAGCGAGGAGATGGGGCTCGCCCTCTTGGACAACCGGCGAGAGGAGATCCCTCTCGGGTTGTCGCGCTGGGCCGTCTGACCGGCTCACCCCGGAGCTCTTTCTGCCGTTCAGCTCGAAGGTGGTGCGGCTTGTCCGCTCGGGCTCCCTATCCTCCTTGTCGGCCCACTTTCACCGTCGGCTGGTTCCGGGAGGCGTCAGGTCCGGCAGAAACGGGGACGAAAGTTCCCGAGATGCGCTAGCGACGGGCCGAGCCGGCAGCAACCGAGGCGGCCGCACTCCGGATGTCCGCTTCGGTGACCGTCACCAGCAGGCTAAGTTCGCAGCGGTGGCAGACGATATGGAAGGTCGTCGGCTCCGGGATGGCCCGGGCCACCTCCTGCCGCAGACCGCAGCTTTCGCACGTGACGACGGCTCGCATGCTGTCATTTAGCTCACTTCACCGGGGAGTCGGGCCCATCACCAACAGACTTCGACATCTCGCTACGCGCTCGTAACCGTCAGCGGAGGCTCTCCCCGGTGGGCCACGCCCCACTGCCGCCGCCAAGCGACGATCCCGGTGATGATCAGGGCCAACCCCAAGGCACCGACCACATCGCTGGCTCCTACCAAGTCCGCGATGGCGCCAGCCGCCAGCAGCGGCACAGCGATAGCAAGGTTGATGGCGAGGAAGGCTCCGCCGAAGATCTTGCCCCTCGTCGCCTCTTCGGTTTCCTCCTGAATCAGGACCAAACAGGGGATCAGCACCGCTCCCAGTCCCAGCCCGAAGAGCACCGCCAGGGTGATCGCCAGCGGCACCAATGCCCCGTCGATGCGGAGGCGGTCCAGGATCGGGGGCAGCACACCCAGCACCACCATGGCCAGTCCGGCCAGCCCCAGCCCTCGCACCACGTTAGTCGGCCCCGAGCCGGCCCCCGACGCCCGCCGGCTCACGAACGTGCCCGCCACCACCATCCCCACGGTCGCGGGAATCAACAGGATGTAGCTGTCGTGGGGGCTGCGCAGGAGCACATGCTGCATGTAGCCGGCCGAGAGGGCGAAGATCGTGAACACGATCGCCAGCGCCAAGGTCAGCATGGCAAAGGCGAAAGGGAGGATCCGGCTGGCCCGGACCACCGTCCAGGTCTCCTGGATCTCGGTCCAGGTACTGCGCCAGGGAGCCCGTATGGGGGGTCCGCCATCGAGGGTCGGGGCGGCCAGCTTGGGTTTGATCAGCCAGATGGCGCCGGCGGCGACCGCAAACAAGCCGGCCCCGAAGTAGTACGGCCCTTCGAGTCCCAGGAGCCCCTGGGCGACCGAGGCCAAGGGGACCGAGAGCACGATGGTGACGATGATCGTGATGGTGAAGAGCGAGGTCGCAGCCGCTAGATCACGGCGCTTGACCAGGCTCGGGATGCTGGCCGCCTCGGCGGGGGCAAAGAGCTGGCCGACGCCGGCGAAGATGAAAGTGATGACGTAGAGAGGTAGGACCTGGTGCTCGGCCACTCCGGTGATCTCCAGGGCCGGCACCCCGAGCACCATCACTCCACGTGACAGATTGGTCCAGATCATCAGGGTCTTCTTGTCGTAGCGGTCGGCAAGTATCCCCGCCGGGATCGACAGGAAGACGGCCGGGATGGTGTAGGCCAGTAGCAGTGCCGCGTCGCTGAGGTAGAGATGGGTCAGCGAGTAGATGGAGAGCAGCAAAGAGAAGGCGAAAAACTTGTCGCCCAACTGGGCCGCCACCTGAGCTCCCCAGAGCAGTCGGAAGTCCCGGACCCCCAGGACCTCGCGGAACCCCGCGGGGCCAGCGTCTAGCGCCTCTTCGGCGGAAGCTCCGGGCGGGGCCTCGACCGGCATGGCGGCGAATATATCACCAGATTCAGTCCCCTCTCTGGCGAACCACAGAAATGAGACGGCGCCACTCATCCAGGTCGAGGCTGCCCGGGCGCCTGACGGGGTCGATCTCGATCGATCGCAGCAGCAGGATCGCCTGGCCGGGCGTGATCGCCAGGGAGCGCGCCAGCCCGTGGTGCAGCTGTTTGCGGCGGGCCTGGAACATGGGCCGAGCCAGACCGGCCAGCTCCGAGCTCAGCTGGGGGTCCACCTCCCGGCGCGGCCTAACGGTGATCAGGCTGCTGTGCACCTGGGGCGAGGGCCAGAAGCTGGTGGGGGCGACGTCGAACTCGACGGTGACCTCGGCCATCACCCGCAGTACCAGAGTCGCCAGCGACCAGTCCCCCTGGACTGCGGCCAGCCGTCGGGCCACCTCCCGCTGGACCAAGAGGTGGCAGACCGTGGGGGGCGGGTCCCAGCCCAGGATCCAGGGCAGAAGGGCCCCCGTGATCCGGTAGGGCAGGTTGCCCAGCACAGTGGGCGCGGTCAGCCCCAGCTGCGCCGGGACGACCTGGAGGATGTCGGCCTCCACCACCTTCAGTCCGGGGTAGCGACTGCGGAGCAGACCGAGGGCGGCGACACAGCGGGGGTCGAGCTCCACCCCCACCACCCGCACCTCTCGCTCCAGCAGGCCTTGGGTCAGGGCGCCCAGCCCGGGTCCGATCTCCAGCACTTCCTCGGCAGGCGCGGCGGTGGCGGCGATAGCGTCCCGCACCTCCCGATCGACCAGAAAGCTCTGGCCCAGCTCCCGCCTTGGGCTGATCCCAAACCTGCGTGCGACCGCCCGGGCGGTGCTCGGGGCGCAGAGATCAGGAACGCTCAAGGGGCCGGGATTCCCAGGGCCCGCCTGGTGTTCTCCGTGGTGATTGCCGAGAGCGATTCCAGGCAGTCACCGCGCAGGACCGCCAGCCACTGCGCGGTGACTCGAACCATGGCGGGTTGACTGGTCTGACCCCGGTGGGGCTCAGGGGCCAGGAAGGGCGCATCCGTCTCCACCAAGAGAAGTTCCGACGGCACCACTCGAGCGGCCTCCTGGAGGTCGTGAGCTGACTTGAAGGTGACGTTGCCCGCGAAGGAGCAGTAGAGCCCGCGAGCCGCCGCCGCCTCGGCAAAGGCCCGGTCGCCGCTGAAGCAGTGCAGGATTCCGGTCACCTGGGGGCCGGCATCCAAGAGCTGGAGCAGGTCGGTGTGGGCCTGGCGTTGGTGGATGACCACCGGCTTGGCCAGCTCGGCGGCCAGGTTGAGCATGCTGGCGAAGACCTCGCGCTGAACCACCGGCGGCGTCTCCAGGTAGCCTGGGCGGAAAAAGAAGTCCAGCCCGACCTCTCCCACCGCCACCGCCTTGGGATGGGCCAGCAGCTCGCGCATCTGGCTCAGCTCCGCCGCGGTCGGGGGCGCCGGATTGACGGGATGCCACCCGACGGTGAAGAAGACCTCGGGGAACTCCTCGGCCAGGGCCCAGCCGGCGCGGCTGCCGGCCAGGTCATCACCGCTAGTGACCAGCTGGCGGACCCCGGCCTGGCGGGCTTGGTCCACGACCGCCCGGGCGGTCACCCCTCGGCGCTCCACCTCGTCCAGATGGCAGTGCGCGTCGATCAGCACCACTTCGCGCTCAGCCACTGCGACTCGCCCCTTTCCCTGGTGGCGCCTCCACCACCACTGTGCATTCGCCCCGGGGTGGGTCGGCGCGGAACTGGGCCGCCAGTTCACCCGCCGTTCCCAGATACCAGCTCTCGTGCAGTTTGGAGATCTCTCTGGCCACCGCCACGCGGCGCTGGCCCAGCACCTCGGCCGCCCCCTCCAAGGTGGCCGCCAGCCGATGGGGCGACTCGTGGAACACCAAAGCCCAAGAGTCGGAGGCTGCCAAAAGGCGCTGACTCCGCGACTTGGTCCGGGGGAGGAACCCCAGGAAGAGGAAGCGGTCGGCGCGCAGCCCGCTGGCGGAGACCGCGGCCGCCAGCGCCGATGGCCCGGGCACCGCGATCACCTCGAAACCGGCATCCCGGGCGGCTGCCACCAACCGACGGCCCGGGTCGCTGATGGCGGGCGTCCCCGCATCTGAGACCAGCGCCACGTCACCGCTCCCCAGCTGCTCCAGCACTAAGGGAATCCTCCGCTCCTCCTGCTCGCCAGGCAGCGAGATCAGACGGGGCCGCCCCGGCAGGTTGCGCAGCAAAAGACCGGTCCGGCGGGTGTCCTCGGCGACCACGGCCTGCACCTGGCCCAGGATCTCCTGGGCTCGGGGCGAGAGGTCGCCCAGATTGCCGATCGGGGTCGCCACCACGTAGAGCACGCCGGGCACTTGGATCAGTAGCCCCAGTCGCGGGGATACCGAAAGTCCTGACCGATGCTCCGGCCGGAGAGCTTGGCGATGAGGGGCAGCCGTCGCTTGAACTGCGAGCTGCGGACCCGCTCCCACACCACCGCCACCAGCGCCGGGTCCAGTCCCTGTTCCGCGAGTTCGGCCGGCGAGCGCCGCTCATCGATCAGCCGAAAGAGGATCCGATCCGCCTGCTCGTAGGTGAACCCCAAGTCCACCTCATCCGACTGGCCCACGAAGAGGTCGGCTGAGGGCGGCTTGTCCAGGATTCGCTGGGGCAGACCGAGGTGCCGCGCCAGCTGATACAGCTGGGTTTTGTAGAGGTCTCCCAGGGGGTTGAGGGCGTGCGCCCCATCGCCCCACAGGGTGCTGTAGCCCAAGAGCAGCTCCGACTTGTTGCTGGTGCCCAGCACCAGCGCCGAACGGGTCGCGGAGATGTCGTAGAGCACGCTCATCCGCTCCCGGGCCAGCTTGTTGCCCCGCCGGGTGGGGTCGGCGTCCGGGAACTTCGAGAAGTAGGCGTCGATCTGCGGACTGATCTCGATGACCATCAGCTCGATGCCCAGCTGAGCCGCGACCAACTGGCCATCCTCCAGGCTGCTCGGGGTGCTCTCCCGATAGGGCAGGGCCAGACCGGTCACCGCCCCGGCACCGAGGGCGGTGACCGCCAGCTGAGCCGAGAGCGCCGAATCGATCCCGCCGGAGATGGCGACCACCACCCCGCGGGCGCCTACCTTGAGCACTTCGTCGCGGATGAAGTCGACCAGGATCCCCGAGACCAGCTCGGGGTTGATCGACAGGTCAGTCATCGTCGACGATGCCCAGCTGGCGTTGGACCACGTCGATTCGCTCGTCGCGCAACAACGGGTTGGCGATCCGGGCCCGGCGCAGGTCACCCCGTTCCAATTCGGCATGGAGGACGCCCGCTGAGGCGTCGAGGGGACCGGCCACGGTGCGACCGTCCGGACCCAGTAGCCGGCTGCCCCCCCAGAAGTGGAACCCGTCCTCGAAGCCCACCCGGTTGCAGTAGGCCGCGAAGACCGTGAACAGCTCGGCGTAGGTCCGCAGCATCGCCCCATACGAAGCGGCGCTGCCGAGCTCCCCTTCCCCGCTCGCCACCCCCCGACCCGGACTGGAGGACGGGCAGAGCAGGAGATCCACCCCGGCCCGGCTCAGCAGGTAGGGGGAGCTGGGGTGCCAAAGGTCCTCGCAAATCAAAATGCCCACGCGCCAGTGAGCGCCCCCGCCCAGGGCCAGCTCCACCACCTCGAACTGGTCCCCGGCCGCCAGGTGACGCTGCTCATCGAACATCCCGTAGGTCGGCAGGTAGACCTTGCGATGAACCTGGCGCACCGCCCCGTCCGAGATCAGCAGCGCCGCATTATAGAAGTTGAACTGGTCGGATTCCAAGACCAGCCCCACCAGGGCGGCCGCCCGGCCGGTCGCCTCGATCAGTTGCTTCAGCTCGGGGCCGGCCAGGGTGACCGCGGTCTCCGGGGTGAGGTCCTTGAGGAAGTAGCCGGTCAGGCTCAGCTCCGGAAAGACCACCAGGTCGGTGCCTGCTTGGACCTCCTCGGCGATTCGCTGGCAGCTCCAACTGAGATTGGCTTGGAGATCCCCCAGGACCGGCTGGTGCTGGACCAGCGCCAGGCGTACCCGGCTCGACACCGCCACCTCAGCCGACCACCCCGGCCGGCGTCTCGCCCCGCAGGAAGGCACCCACCAAGGGGGCCAGCTGCTCCGGGGGCTCGTACAAAAAGGCAGCCTTCGGCAAAGCGCGCACGAACTCCTCGCCGTAGCGGCGTTCCAAGATCCGAGGATCGCAGATCACCACGGCGCCCCGGTCACCGTGGCGGCGGACCAGGCGGCCGAACCCTTGCTTCAGCCGGAGCACGGCCTCGGGCAGGGAAAGCTGGGAGAAGGAGTCAGCGCGGCCCCGGGCCCGGGCCTGAAAAATCGGATCGGTGGGAACCGGGAACGGGAGCTTGTCGATGACCACACATTGGAGGGTATCCCCGGGGAGGTCGATGCCCTCCCAGAAGCTGTTGGTGCCCAATAGGACGGTCCTGGGCTCCTTGCGAAAGTTGCGGAGCACCTGGTTGCGGGTGCCGTCCAGCCCCTGCCCGAGCACCGCAATCCCCTCTCCCTGGAGCAGGTTGCGGAGCTGCCCGTGCACCTCGCGCAGCGCCTGGTAGCCGGTGAAGAGGACCAGAGTCCGGCCCCCCAGCTCGATCGCGATCTGGGCCACCAGCTCGGCGACCACCCGGGAATGCTGCGGATCGCCGTGTCCGGGCATGCCCCGGGGCAAGCAGCAGAGGGACTGGCGCAGATAGTCGAAGGGCGAGTCCAACACCAGCTCCTGGGCATCCTCCAGGCCCAGCCGATCGCGGATGTATTGGAAGGACCCGGCCACCGCCAGGGTCGCCGACGTCAGGACCACGGTGTCGCAGCGCTCGAAGAGGTGCTCTCGTAGCGAGCTGGCGATCTCGGCGGGAGCGGTCCGGAGGACCGCTCGGTCGCCGCGTTCCACTTCCACCCAGGCCACCTGGTCCGCCCCAGTCGGCGGGGTCGGCGGGCCGGGACCCGCCGCCAGGTTGGCCAGGGAGCTGGTCACCACCCCGGCCATCCCCTGCAGGGCTTCCGCCGCCACCCGGCATTCGCGGACGCCGTTGTCGGGCTGCGGCCAGAGGGAGGTCTGGACGTTCCCCAGGTCAGCCGCGGAGTGCAGCGCCGAGCTGGCCTGGCGGAGCGCCCGGGCTAGCTTTGACACCGATCGGCTCGCCCGCTCCCAGGCCTCAGCTCCGGTGAGGCGGCCGTCCAGCACCACGAAGGAGGGGCCCCGGCCCGTCGTGCCGGCGGACTCGGCGGCGACCAGCTGACGCAGGTCGCCAAAGGCCGCGCTGGCCGCCTGGCGGGCTCCCTTCAGGGCGCGATTCACCTCAGCGTCGCCGAAATCAGGCAGGCGATCAGTCACCGCCAGGATGGCGCCCAGACCCAACCGCTCGCCTTGAGCCTGGGTGGCCGCCTCCTCCAAGTGGTGAGCCTCGTCGATGATCAGGTGTCGGAATTCCGGAAGCACCGCCCCGCCGCTGTCGGCGTCGGAGAGCAAGAGAGCGTGGTTGACGATGACTAGGTCCGCCTCCCGGGCCTCCACTCGGGCCTTGACCATGAAGCAGCGACCGTCTCGCCAGTTGTGGCAGGCGGGACCCAGACAGTCGTCGACCGTGGAGCCGACCTTCTCCCAAAATTCCGCATCCCTCCCAGCCAGCCTCAGCTCTGCCCGGTCCCCGACCTCACTTTGATGAGCCCAGATCACCGCCCTGACCTTGAACCGCACCTCGTCGGGATCGCGGCGCCGGCCGGTCGGCCCCGCCGCCAGCCACCTCTCCAGCCGACGCAGGCTGAGGTAGTTGCCTCTTCCCTTCAACACCGCGGTTCGGACTGGCAGCGGCTGAGCCTGCTCGGCCAAGGGCACGTCGTGCTGGGCCAGCTGCTCCTGGAGGGTGATGGTGTGGGTCGAAACCAGAACCCGGCCGCCGCCACCAGCGGCCCATTCCCGGGCCGGGATCAGGTAGGCGAGCGACTTGCCCACGCCGGTTCCCGCCTCGACCAGCAGAGTCTGGCTCCGGTTGAAGGCCTGGGAGACGGCCAGCGCCATCTGCTGCTGCTCCTCGCGCAGCTCGAAGCTGGGTTCGACCTGGGCCAGCAGGCCGTCCGGACCGAAGGCCGCCAGCATCCCGGGTTCATCGATCCCCCCAGAGGTGATCCGGGGAGCCTCTCGGAGCGGGGGTGCGATGGCCGGAACTGGACCCGAGCCACTCACCGTCTCCCCACCCGCGGATGCCCCCGACGTCAATTGCTGGGCCAGGTACTCACCGCTGGGCCAGCCGCCCCCCGCGCAGAGCTGGCGCACCCGCTCCCGCAACTCCCTGGGGAGCGACTTCGCCGTCTCGATCAGACTCAGCAGCAGCATCCGGGTCGCCTCCGCGTCGGAAAGCGCGCGGTGGGGCCGATCGTGCACCAGCTCAAGCGCCCGGCTCAGCTCCTCCAGACTGTGGCTCGGAGCGGCAGGGAGGAGCACCCGGGCGAGTTCTGCCGTGTCCAGCGCCAGCCGGCCCTGGAACACCTGGGGCAGAATCTCGGCGCAGAAGGCCATGTCGAAGGCGACTCCGTGCCCCACCAAAGTGCATCCCTCGGCGAAGAGCGCCAGACCGCCTACCGCTTCCTTCGGGCTCGGCTGCCCTTGGAGATCTCGATCGTGGAGGCCGCAGAGCCGCTGGATCACTAGGGGCAGCGGCAGGCCCGGGTCGGCCAATGTCGAGTAAGTGTCCACCACCCCGGTTCGGTTGAACTTCACCGCCCCAATCTCGATGATGCGGTCGGAGCGCGGGCTGAGCCCGGTCGTCTCCAGGTCAAAGCAGACCAGGTTCTCCTCAGGGTTCGAAGCAACTGCTGTCATCACGTGGTACCCACCACCTTAGTCGCGCCCGGGAGGCTAGCCGATGATGGGCCAGCGGGGACTACGGGACCCTGTCTTCGATCCGCAGGCCTCGCCGGCGACACTCCGCCAAGACCAATTCCACTACCTGGTCCGCGGAGAGCGCGGTGGTATCGACGAAGAGGGCGTCGGCCGGCACCGCCAAAGGAGCGTGAGCCCGGCTCAGGTCGGTCCGATCCCGAGTTAGGACGTCGGCGCGGACCACCGCCTCGGAGGCGTCTCGGCCCCGGCTCTGCAGCTCCTTGCGACGCCGGCCCACCCGAACCTCGGTGGGGGCGTCCAGATACACCTTGCAGTCCGCCGTCGGGAATACCACGGTCCCGGTGTCCCGGCCCACGGCCACCGCACCCCGGGCCGCCGCCTCCCTTTGGACTGGCAGCAGCGCTTGGCGAACCTCGGCCTGCTGGGCCACGAAGGCGAGTAGCGAGGCGAGCCGCGGGTCCCACAGCTCCTCCCGCAACTCTCGGCCGGCGACCCGCGCCTGCCAGGCGCCCGGGATGGGGTCAGGCCCGGAATTGATCTCCAAGGGCAACCGCTTAGAGAGCTGAGCCAAGGCCGGGGCATCGCCCTCCGCCACGCCCGCCTGGCTCGCCGCCACGGTCAGGGCTCGATAGAAGATCCCGGTGTCGATGAACGGCAGCCCCAGCGCCACGGCCACTCGTCGTCCCACGGTCGACTTGCCCACGCCGGCGGGACCATCGATGGTCACCACCGAAGAGATCGGGCTCACGACAGGCCCACCGAGGACCGCAGCCGTCGCACCTCGCCACTGCTGAGCTCCCGGGCCCGGCCCTCGGTGAGGGTGCCTAGGCGTAGTTCGCCGATCGAGACCCGCTCTAAGTCCTCTACCTTGACCCCGACGGCGGCGCACATCCGACGGATTTGCCGCTGGCGGCCCTCGGCCAGCTGGAGCAGCACGACCGAGCGCCGGGACCCGCCCCGCAGCAGCCGGATCTCCAGCGGATTGGTCGGCCCGTCGACCAGAACTGGGCCCAGACGCAAGGCCATCAGCTGTTCTCCTGTGATGAGGCCCTTGACCGTCACCCGGTAGCCCTTGGCGACCTGGTAGCGGGGATGGGTCAGGCGCAGCGCGAGGTCGCCATCGTCGGTGAGCAGCATCAGCCCCCGGGAATCGAGGTCGAGCCGCCCGACCGGGAACAGCCCCCGCCGATCGTCGACCAGATCCAACACGGTGGGACGGCCACCCGGATCGCGGGCCGTCGACACCACCCCCACCGGCTTGTTGAGCGCCAGGTAGCGCCGCTGGACACCCCGACGTACCAGCGGGTGCCCGTCCAGCAGCACCTCCTCTCGTTCGGGGTCGATCAGCCTCCCCTGGGCCGGTGGCCGCTGCCCATCGACCGTGACCCGCCCTTCGGCCACCATCCGGTCGGCCTCCCGACGCGAGGCAACTCCGGCCCGCGCCAGCCAGCGGCCCAGCCGCTCAGTCGGCATCGGGCTCACCGATCTCGGCCGCCCGGCCCAGCCAGGAGCTTGGATCGGGGCCACCCAGCGGCGGCAGATCATCGACCTGGGAGATCCCTACGACCTGGAGGAAGCGAAGAGTGGTGCCGAACAGCCGGGGACGCCCCGGACCTTCCACCCGGCCCAGCTCGTCGATCAGTCCGTGGCGAGAGAGACTCTCCAGCACCGCTTCACAGTTCACCCCCCGGATCGCTTCGATGGCGACGCGGGTGACCGGCTGCCGGTAGGCGATGATGGCAAGGGTTTCCAGAGCCGGCTTAGAAAGCCGACCTGCCACTTCGGGGCGAAGTGCGCGCTCCACCGCCCAGGCCGCCTGAGGATGGGTCACCAACTGCAGCTCGTCGCGGTGGCGCTGGAGCATGAGGCCGGTGCCCTGGAGCAGGTCGGCGCCCGTCTCGATCACTTGCTCCACCGCCTCCCGAGTCAACTCCAAGGTGTGGGCCAGCTCGGACACCGAGATCGCCTCGGCCCGCACGAAGAGGACCGCAATGATGGCGCCGGCCAATCCCGCCTCCGATTGGCGCCACTCAGCCGCCACCCGAGCGCTCCACCAGGATCGGGCTGTTGAGTCCCGCTTGAGTGCAGGCAGCCTCGCCGGACCAGATCAGCTCCAGCAGGGCCAGGAAGAACGCCACCGCCTCCAGCCGGTCCCGGGCGGCCGCAAAGACCTGATCGAACCGGAGCGCCACCTGATCAGCCAGGAGATGGCGCAGTTCGTCCATCTTCTCGGTGACCGAGTAACGGGGCAGCGCCATCTCCAGCTCGGTCGGGTCGGGGAGCCGAGCCAGCACCTCGCCGAGGGCCACCGCCAGAGTCTCCGGGCTGAGGTGGAGCGTGGCCTGCGGCTCCACCGGAAGCCCCAGGACTCGGAGAAAGGCCTTGGGCCCAGCGCTGGAATCCGCCAGCAACACTCCGGCCGCGGCTTTGAAGAGCCGGTACTCGGCCAGCCGCGCCCCCGGATCCTCCTCCTCCACCGGCTCGGGCTCGTGCATCAGGGCCGCGTCGTTGGCGTCCTCCAGGTGGCGGCCCATCTTGATCTCCAGGAGGCGGGCCAGGACCTGGAGGGACTCGGCGGCCCAGAGCAAGTCCAGCTCGGCATCGGCGTCCCCCACCTCCGCCTTCAGAATCCGGCTCCGCGCTGCCAATTCCACGGTGCCCAGATCGAGTTCCCCCCGATGGGCCTCCGCCAGCATGGTGGTCAGTCGCTCCAACTCCTCCGTCTGCTCGGGGGTGGCCACCGCTCAGTCCGCTCCCCGGCCGACGCCCACCGCCGACAGCAGCTCCTCGGCGTGGGACCTGGCGGCCCCTGGCGTCGCCTCCCCGGCGAGCAGTCGGGCCAACTCCTCCACTCGCTCCGGTCCCACCACCGAGACGATCTCGCTGTACGGTCTCCCGTCGCGCTCTGACTTGGCCATCACCAGGTGGGTGTCGGCGCGGGCGGCGATCGCGGCGAGGTGGGTTATGCAAATGACCTGATGCCGGTTGGCCACTTCTCTCATCAGATCCCCCACGCGGTTGGCGGCCTCGCCCCCCAGGCCCTGGTCGATCTCGTCGAAGACCACACTGGCCACCCCTGACTCCTGAGTCAGGTGTGAGAGCAGCGCCAGCGCGACCCGGGCGAGCTCGCCCCCGGACGCCACCTCGTGCAGCGGGCGAGCCGGGTCCCCGGGATTGGCGGCGAGGTCAAAGGCAACCCGGTCCCATCCGGTCGGGCCGGCGGCCAGGCCCGGCCGGCCGGGGGCGGCGATCCCCTCGGGGTCCTCCACCTGCCAGACCCGCACCCGGAACTCCGCCTTGGGCATCAGCATCCGGCGCAGGTCGGCGGTCACCGCCTGGGCGAGGCTCTGGGCCACCCGGCCCCGCACCACCGACAGCGCCTCCGACTGGTCGGCCAGCTCCCGCTCCAGGTCGGCGAGCTGCGTCGCCAGCCGCTCCCAGTCGCCTTCGCCCTGGTCCACCGCCTGGAGCAAGCTCGCCGCCTCGTCCCGGCGGGCCAGGGCGCTTTCGAAGGATCCCCCGTGGCGGCGGGCGATCCGCTCCAGCAGCTCCAGCCGCTCTTCGGCTTCGGCCAGCCGCCGGCTATCGTCAGGAAGCTGCGTCACATATGAGCTGAAGGAGAGCTGCAGCTCGCGGAGCCCCGCCACCGTCCCCTCCGCTTGCTCCAAGAGCAGGTCCAGCTCGGGATCGATCCCCCGCGACCCCCGGGCCCCGTGGAGCGCCTCGGCCAGGTGGTCAGCAGCGCCCCGCTCGCCGCCGCCCCCCGAAACCGCGGCCCGCAGCCCGGAAGCCGCCGCGCGCAGGCGGGCGGCATGGGCCAGCCGGTCGCGCTCCTGCCTCAGCTGGATGTCCTCTCCGGGCCGGAGCTGGGCTGCCTCCAACTCGGCCAGGTCCAGCCGGGCCTGCTCCAGCTCCCCCCGCTGGTGCGCTCGCAGCGAGCCCAGCCGCTCGATCTCCGCCTGGGTCTCCTGGCGCAGCGCCCAGAGTTCGGCGACCCGGCGCCCCGCAGCGGCAGCCGCCTCGCCACCCAGGCTGTCCAGGGCGGAGCGCTGCTCCGACTCTCTCAGCCACAGCGAAGACGCTCCCTGGCCCTGGATGTCGACCAGCTGGGCCCCCAGATCCCGCAAAGCGCTGGCCGGCACAATCGACCCATTGACCCGCGCCACGCTGCGCCCTGAGGCTGACAGCTCCCGGGTCAGGACCAGGGTCTCCTCAGCCACCACTCCCAGCCCGCGGCAGGATTCGAGGACGGGGAGCGGGGGATCTTCGAAGGCGGCGGTGCACAGGGCCTTCTCGGCATCCCGACGGACCAGATCCGGATCACCCCGACCGCCCAGCGCCAGGTTCAGAGCGGACAGCAGCACCGATTTGCCCGCCCCCGTCTCACCGGTGATGGCGTTGAAGTGGGCCCCAAAGCGCGCCTCGGTGCGCTCGATCACCGCCAGGTTCTCCACCCGCAACTCCAGCAGCATGGCTCAGGCGCGCTGCGTGTCCGGGGCGGTCGCGGCCGGGTGAGCCTCCTCCTGAGCGAGCTTGAGGACGGCCCCGAACCCGGTTTTGGACCGCAGGCGTTGGAAGAACCCGGGCGTCCCCGGCGGGCGGATCAGACTTAATTCCGGACCCTGTTTGACCGTCAGTTCCCCGCCGGACTCGAGTTGGCCCCAGACCCGGCCGTCGGCGGCCGCGACCGCGCGTCCCCGTTGCACCGTGATCCGCACATCGAGAGTGTCCGGTATGACCAACGAGCGGCTGATCAGGGCGTGGGGATTGAGCGGGGTCAGGACCAAGGCGGGCACTCGGGAGTCGACCGGGGGGCCCCCCGCGGACAGCGAGTAGGCGGTCGATCCGACGCTGGTGGCCACTACCAGACCATCCGCGTCGAAGATGCCCACCAACTGAGCGTCGCAAGTTACTTCCAGGCGCACCAGGCTCACCCCTTCCGTCTTGAGCACGATCTCGTTGACGGCCACGTCAAGGGTCTCTTTGACTTCGCCTCCCACCTCCCCTCGCAGCTCTCCGCGCAGGGTACGGCGGCGCTCCGTCCGGAAGTTGCCGGTGACGAAGGCCTGGATCGCGTCCGGCAGCTGGGCCATCTCCAGGTTGGTCAGGAACCCCAGCTGACCACGGTTCACGCCAAGCAGCGGCACTCCCTTCGGGGCCGCTCTTTGGGCCGAGTAGAGCAGGGTGCCGTCCCCCCCGATCGCCACCAGCAGCCGGGCCGTCGTCAGCTCCCGGTCGAGCACCGAGTCTGCATCGGTCTGAGCCAGCCAGGTGCGCAGGGACGCCGACTCGGCGACGTCCCGGGCCCGCCGCAGCGTGGGCGACTCCAGGGACTCCCGAAAGTGGAGCAGAAAGCCGATGGAGCCGGCCTGGTCGAGGCCGCTCAAAGGTGCCATCGGGGCGAAATTACTGCCATCGCGCCTAGGATGTTAGGTCCTCGCAGATACCGGCAAGCGGTCCGCCGATTCAGAGGAGCAGCCCTACCGCAATCCCCAGCACCGCGCCGGCGAGGACCTCGTAAGGGGTGTGGCCGATGAATTCGCGCAGCCGTTCGTAGCGGAAGCCCAGGTGGCTGCGCAGATCGTCCAGCACCTGGTTGAGAATCACGCTCTGCTGCCCAGCGGCCCGGCGCACTCCGGTGGCGTCGTACACCACCACCATGGTGAGGATCGCCACCCCCGCGAAGAGCGGCGAGCCCAGGCCCAGCTTGCGGGCCACCACAGTGGTGAGGCAGACGGTGAGGGCGGTGTGGGAGCTGGGCATCCCACCGGACATGCCCAAAGAGCGCAGGCTGAGCCGGTGCTGGCGCCAGGAATCGGTAACCACTTTCAAAAGCTGACCGATGGCCCAGGCCAGCAGCGGCACCCAGAGGAATTGATTGGTGAGAAGCGCGGTCACCGCTCTCGGTCAGCCGTCTTCGGCTCCCGCCTCTTCGTCGGGATCCAGTTCCAGGGGCCGCTCCCGGGGCAGGCCATCCGCTCCCGATGTGAGCTCGGTGACCCGGCGCTCCGCCCCGTCCAGCAGAGCTGCGCCCCGGCGGACCAGCCGGACCCCCCGTTCGTACAAGCTCATCGCCTCCTCCAGGGGCACTTGGCCGTCCTCGAGCCGGGCCAACACCGAGTCCAATTCGGCCAGGGCAGCCTCGTAGTCCAAGGTATCCGGCTCGACCGGATGAGCCACCGTCCCCGGTTGCTGGTCAGGGTCCATCCGATCCTCCCTCCGCTTCCGGCCGCACTTCACTGACCCGACTGAGCAGCCGTCCTTTCAGAAGCCGGGTGCTGATGGTCGCCCCCACCGCCACCCGCTCGGCGTCTCGCAGCACCCCGCCACCCACTTCGTCAAGGGTGATCGAGTAGCCCCTTGCTAGGACGGCCATAGGGCTGAGAGCTTCCAGCCTACCAACCCGGCCGGAGAACTCCTCCCGAGCCTGGAGCAGTCGGCGCTCCGGGCCCCGGGCCTGGAGCAGCCCCACCCGACCCCCGAGCCCGCGCTGCTCGACCGCCAGCAGGCGGTGCACCGCCGCCGCCAGCCGCTGCTGGCGCAGGTCGAGGTCGATCCGGCCACTGGCCAGCCGCATCGCCGGTGCCAGCCGGGCTAGCCTTCCCCCGGTCAGCTCCAGCCGCCGGCGCTCTCCCGCGGTCCAACTCTCGCCGCCCCGCCGCAGTCGGAGCGAGCGCCGGGAGAGATCGACCCGGAGCCCGGCCAGATCAGGAACCGCCAGCTCGGCGGCTACCGAGGGAGTGGGGGCCCGACGGTCCGCCACGAAGTCGGCCACCGAGGTGTCCGTTTCGTGTCCCACCCCAACCACGACCGGCAGCGGGCAGGCGATGATCGCCCGGGCCACTGCCTCGGAGTTGAAGGCTTGGAGGTCCTCGAGGGAGCCTCCGCCCCGCACCAAGAGCACCACTTCCACGTCCGCCCGGCCTGCCAGCTCCAAGGCGGCAAGGATCTCCGGCACCGCTCCATCCCCCTGGACCAGGGTTGGGGCCACCACCACCTGGGTGATCGGACAGCGGCGCTGCACCACATGGATGACGTCCCGGAGGGCGGCTCCGTGGCGCGAGGTCACCACTGCCAGCCGCCGGGGCAGGAAGGGCAAGGGGCGCTTGCGCTGGGTGGCGAAAAGACCCTCCGCCTCGAGGCGGGCCACCAACTGCTGGAAGGCGAGCGCCAGCGCGCCTACGCCCTGGGGTTCGAGCTGGTCGAGATAAAGCTGGAGGGAACCGGCGGCGGCGTAGACGGAAACCGACCCGTGGGCCAGCACCCGCATGCCGGTATGGGGCTCGAACTTTAATCCCCGCGCCTCTTTGCGGAACATGGCGGCCTTGAGCACCGACCGATCGATCCCACCGGTACGGCTGTCCTTGAGGTTGAAGTACCAGTGCCCGGCAGAGGAGAGGTGGCAGTCACCCAGTTCCGCCTCCACGTAGGCGTCTTGCAGCTGGGGGTCCGCCACCAGGGCCGCCTTGATCAGCGAGGCGAGCTCACCGACCTGGAGAACGCGCACCCGCTTGCTCCAAGGCTTGGTCGGAGGCCCGGGCGATATTGCCCAGGACCCCATTGACAAATTTTCCCGACTCTTCTCCGGCCATTTGCTTGGCCAGCTGGACTGCTTCGTCGATCACGACCGCCACCGGCTCCTGGCGGCGCCAGCAGAGCTCCTCGGTGGCGATCCGCAGCACTGCTCTCTCCAGGGCCCCCATCTGGTCCAGGGCCCAGTTGGTGGAGCAGGCCACGATGGTGGCGTCGATCTCGGCCTGATGGGCAACCGCACCCTCTACCAAGGCCTCGGCGAAGCGCCGGCTATTGGGGCTCTGGGGATCCTGTTCCAGGTGGTATTGCAGGGGTGCCCGCCAGTTGTCCGGCTGAAGCTCTAACTGGAAGAGCACCTGGACCGCCAGCTCGCGGGCCCGATGACGTGGCCCCAAGGCTCAGTCTCCCTCGATTTCGGCGATGTGCAAGTTGATCTCGACCGCGTCCAGTCCCAGCATGCTGTGGATCGCATGGGCCACCTTGCGCTGGAGCTCCTCCGCCATCTGGGAGATCGACGCCTGCGGGGTGATCGCGACGTAGAGCTCCAGCTTGATGCCGGTGTCCCCGACCATCTGCAGGTTCACGCCCCGATGGCCGTGTTGGCGATGCAGGGGTAGCGAGACGTTCACCCCAGTTGGCTCGCACATGGCGGCGATCCCCACCACCTCCTGGGCAGCGAGAGCGGCGATCGAGGCGACCACCTCACTGGCGACCCGGACCCGGCCGGGAGGCTGCTCGCCAGGCTGATTCAGGAGTGAGGTGCTCACTGCACCCGCTCCAGATACTTCCCAGTCCGGGTGTCGACCTTGAGTCGATCGCCCACTCCGACGAACAGCGGGACGTCGACCACCAGCCCGGTGTTGAGGGTGGCGGGCTTGCTGCCCCCGGTCGCGGTGTCGCCCTTGAACCCGGGATCGGTCTGGACCACCTCCAGCTCCACGGTGATCGGGAGTTCGACTCCGATCACCTTGCCGTCGTACTGCAGAACAAAGAGATGGTCGGACTCCTTCACGTAGCGAATGGCCTCGGCGAACTGCGCTTCATCCAGCGGGTATTGGTCGAAGGTGACCGTGTCCATCACCACGTAGTGCTCGCCGTCGCGGTAAAGGAACTGCACGTCCGACTTTTCGATCCGGGCCCGGGCAAAGCGCTCTTCGGGACGGAAGGTCTCCTCGGTCAGGGATCCGGTGGTGATGTTTCGCAACCGGGTCCGCACCACTGCGGTACCACGGCCGAGCTTGACGTGCTCGAACGAGAGCACCTCCCACAGCTGACCGTTGCGCTCCACGGTGGTCCCGGATCTGAGCTCCCCGGCGTTGATCATCGGTCCGCTCCTGTGCAATTCGGCTGGGCGGCCCCACCCTGCCCGCGGCCGGGGCGGGATTGATGATGCCAGCTTTGGGCCGCAGGCACCGGGTTCACGGCCCGCCCCAGGCTGTCCCGGAGCAAGCTGGGCAAACTCCGAGCGCCCCTCCTGGCCGCTCCCCGGAAGGCCTAATTTCGCCTCGCGACGGGGCCGTCAGAAGTTGCGGCCGGAACGCGACTGCAGTTGAGATCAGGGGGGTATACGGTCGGCCCAATGGCCACCAAGTTGATGCCGACCATGCGCGCGCAGGCCCCTCCTGGGCAACTTGCTACCTCCATTGTCATCGCGTCCTTGTCAAGGGCCTTGGACCTGGCCGAGGGCGAGCCGATGGGGCATGCCATCCGGACCTGTTGGTTAGGGATGCAGATCGCCAAATGGCTCGAACTGAGGCCGGCCGAGCGCCAGGACCTCTACTACGCGCTGCTGCTCAAGGACGCCGGCTGCTCGGCCAACGCCTACAGCGTGACCCACTGGTTCCAGGCGGACGACCTCTCTACCAAGGCGGAGCTGAAGATCACCGACTGGAGCAGCCAGTGGCGCTCGATGGTCTTCGCCCTCCGCCAGACTGCCCCCTCTGCCCCGATCACCCGCCGGATGGCTCAGCTGGTCTCCCTGGGCAACCGCGGGGTGGGCCTGGCCAATGAGCTGGTCGAGGTTCGCTCCACCAGGGGTGCGGAGATGGTGCGACAGCTCGGTTGGGCCGAGCCAGCCGCCGCGGCTGTCCTCAGTCTCGACGAGCACTGGAACGGCTCCGGCCGACCCAAGGGACTGAAGGGCGAGGAGATTCCCCTGCTCTCGCGGATCGCTCTGCTCAGCCAGACGGTGGAGATCTTCTGGCGCCGGGGCGGAGGCCGGGCTGCCGAGACGATCCTGCGCCAGCGCCGAGGCAAGTGGTTTGACCCGATCTTGGTTGACTTGGTCTTGGCCCACGCCGGGAGTGCCAAGATCTGGCGCCAGCTGGCCGAAATCACCCACCCCGAGCACGTCGGCTACCTCGACCCGGAACCCCGAAACATCCCCTCCACCAGCATGGAAGACATGATCCGGATCGGCGAGGTGTTCGCGGCCGTGGTGGATGCCAAGTCCCCCTGGACCACCCACCACTCCACCCGCACCGCCGCCGTCGCCCGGCTGATGGCCGAGAACATGAACTTCACCGCGACCGAGCAGGATCGGGTCGGGTTGGCCGGACTGTTGCACGACCTCGGCAAGCTGGCGGTTAGCAATGCCATCCTGGACAAAGCAGGGCCCCTCCTCCCCTTGGAGCTGGAGGAGATGCAGCGGCACACCTCGATCACCCACGACATCCTCTCCCCACTCTGGCCCCTCGACGACGTCGCGGAGATGGCCGCCGCTCACCACGAGCGGCTGGACGGCACCGGCTACCACCGCCACTTGCGGGGCCCGGAAATGCCCCATGGAGCCGACATCCTGGCGGTCGCCGACGTCTACGAGGCACTGACCGCCCACCGCCCCTACCGCCGGGGCATGGACGCCGATGAGGCGGTCGCAGTCCTCAAGAAGGACCAAGGCACGAGGCTGGGCGGGGAGCCGATCAGTGCCCTGGAGCAGCTAGTGGCCAACAAGCGGGCCGACGAGGTCGAATAAGGGCCGCTGCCTACATGAAGTAGAGGATCAAACCCGCCCCGGCAACGAGGTAGGGTCCGTAGGGTAGGGCATCGCGAAGGCCAACCCGCCGGGTCACCAACAGCAAAATGGTGACCACTCCGCCGATCAGCGTGCCGGCGATCAGGGCCCAGAGCGCGTAGAGCGCGCCGTAGCTCAGGCTCATCCCGGTGATCGCCCCGATCAGCATCGCCAACTTGACGTCGCCCCAGCCAAAGCCCTGGCCGTCGTGGAAGATCTCGCTCACCACCGCGAAGGGGAGCATTAGCAGGCCGCCCAAAAGGATCCCGAAGAGAGCCCGGATCACCGAGAGGTCGGGGCTGAGGTTGGCCAGCGCCAGAGCCAGGGCAATGGTTGGCAGGGTGATGACGTCCAAAACCAATCGATGCTTTAGGTCGAACCCCAGGATCTGGAGCAGGACCAGTATCCAGAGACTGTGGACCAAGAGCCCGGGTCCCATCCCCTGACGCAGGGCGAAGGCGCCGAAGCCGACGAAGCCCAAGAGCGGGAGCAGCAAGAGCTCAAGTGGGCCGGCGCCCAGCTTGAAGGGCGGGTCCTCGTCCTTCAGGGCTCGCTCCAAGTAGAGCGATAGCTGACCCATCAGGGCCCCGCCCGCCAAGCCGAGCCCGCCCCACGCCAGCGACTCGAGGGGGGTCACCTGAGCCCGGTGCCTCCGCCCTCAGTCCTCGACCGCTGGCTCATCCGAGTCCGGCCGCCTGGATCTGGGCATTGTGCTGGGCCAGAGTGACGCTGTACTCCACCTTACCGTTGGGCAGCGCCAGGAAATAGAGGTAGTCACTGGCGGTAGGATGCAGCACCGCGTTGATGGCGGTGCTCCCCGGGCTGTCGATAGGCCCCGGCGGCAGCCCCGCGTTGAGATAGGTGTTGTAGGGCGAGACGAACTGGGTGTTGACGGCGGTGCTGTTGTCACCCGCCAGCGATTGCGCGTAGAGCACGGTGACGTCGCTCTCTAGCGGTATCCCGGCGTGGAGCCGGTTGAAGAAAACCCCAGCCACCAGACCCCGGTCGGAGACAGTGGCCGCCTCGGCGGAGACAATGGAGGCCAGCACCACCACCTGATAGGCAGTCAGGCCTACGCCGGCAGCGCCCTGGGTGACCTTGGTTCCAAGCCGGGTCTCGAAGTCCCGGAGTTGCCGCTCCAGCAGCTGATACGGGGTAACGTTGGGGAGGACCTGGTAAGTGTCGCCGAAGGCCAGCCCCTCCCAGCCCGCCCCCGCCGGGGTGCCTGCGAGCGGAGTGATGCCGGGGAAGGTGGTGGGCGCATTCACCAGCTTGAGGTAGCTCGCCGCCGAGAACAGACCGTCTGCCTGGAGCAGCTGGGCCTCCTGGGCTACCCGCAGGCCGTCTGGGATGGTGACGTCAAAAGCCAGGCTCAAGGGGGGCCCTTTGAGCACTTTCACGATCGCCTGCACCGACATACCTGGGTCCAGCGCAAATTTGCCTGGTTTGAGGTCATGTTGCAGTCCCTTGGTCTCGGCAAAGAGCTTGAAAAAGAGACTGCTCCGCACCAGCTTGTGGTCCTGGAGGCCGGCCGATACCTGGGTGAGCGACTCATCTTTGCTCACACTGAAAAGCACTTTGTGGCCCGGGCTCGACTGCACTGGGGAGAGCTCGTTGCGGGTCACCACCGCCAGCGCGGCGCCAGCGCCGATCACCAACACGATCAGCACCAGTAGGCAGCTGAGGATGGGGTGGCGTCTCACTGGGCGCGCCTGCCAGGGGCGGCCAGCGCCTGCTGCAAGATGAGGGTCGCCGCGACCTGGTCACCTACTTGGCGACGCCGAGCTCGCGATGTCCCGGAGGCGATCAGGTGCCGTTCCGCCTGCTTGGTGGTCAGTCGCTCATCCAAATAGGTGACCTCGACCCCGGTCGCCCGGGCCACCGAAGCCCCGAAGCCCCGGGCCTCCCCGGCCGACTCACCCTCCCGGCCGTCCAGCTGAAGCGGCAGCCCGACCACGATCTCGGTGACCGCTAGCTCCCGGACCAGCCGCACGATCTCTGCCAGAGCCCGCCGGTCCGCGGTCCGCACCACGGTGGAGTGAGGTTGGGCGATCGTCCGGGTCTCGTCACTGACCGCCACTCCCACCCGCGCACGGCCAGGGTCGAGCGCCAGTATCCTCCCGGGCGGCGCTGCACCACCGGTCTTAGCCAGTGTTGTGCCTCTGGGAGAGCGATATCCGCACTAGGTGGATGTTGCCCGAGAGGATCGGCAGCCACGGCCAGCCGAAGGGGGACTGCGACACGGTGACGGTGCTGGCCCCGGGGAGAATGCCCAGCAGGTAGGTTCTGGCCGCCCCCGGACTCATGAGCGCGAGTTTGCTCTGGATGGGCGTGAGGTTGAGCTTGGGCGCCCAGTAGCCAACCGCGTGGGAGGTGAGGGTCACCGTCCCACCCGCCCCCGCCGACACGACCTCCAGGGTTCCCAGATTGGGGGCTGCCAGCAATTCGGCATCCGAGGGGACCTTGGACTTGAGGTCCTGCAGCACCGCCGCCTGGGCCGCGGTCGGGCTGTAGGCGGTGGCCGCGGCGCTCACCGTCACGGTGAGCGTCTGGGCGGTGGCCGCCGGGCATGGCGTGGAGGCCGTGGTGTTGCACCCTGTCGGCAAAGTTGGGTTAGTGACCGTGACCGTCACGCCGTTGCCGGCCGAATCCTCTGCGATTACCGATTTGCCCGCCAGTCGCTTGAGCTGCTTCTCGGCCTTCTTGGTCAGGCTAGTGTCGAGGTTCTGTTGCTGCGCCAGTGCACTAGCCGCGTCCGAGGTGGAGAAGACCGATTGGGTGGTTGAATTCGTGCCACCACTCATGGCTGCCGAGTTATTGATTTGCAATTGGTTGGCCTTTGGGAGGCAGTTGGGGGGCGGGCTGGCTCCCACGCATCCAGATGTCGCGTAGTTGCTCCAGCTCCACGACTGGGAAGCGCCCACGTTCCCCTGCGTGCCTACCGTGTTGGCATCGGCTTGAACAGCGACGCCCTGGGAATAGGTCGGACAATTGGGAAGCGCGACAGACTGACCTTCCCCAGCGGTCGTCGTGGTGAACCCAACCCCACTGGTGCTGGTGTCCTGAAACTCCGGGGCATTGCCGGAGAAGGTCAGGGTTAGACCGGTAAGCTTCCCGCTCCAACAGAACTCTACGTCTCCGGTCGCGGGTACCGGCGGGAGCGCTTGGGTTCCACTCGGAGTGACCGTGAGGTTCTGGCTGAAGGTCGAACTCTGCAGTGCCTGAGTGGAGATCTGGTCCAGCGTGTGACCGGAGTTGGGACCGACCGTGCCCTGGATGGTCGCGGTGTCGGCCAGCCGGTGCGCCCGGACCCCCAGGGTGATGGTGGCCGAGGGCCAGATGAAGATGAGCAGAATCAGGAGCACCACGACACCGGCTGCGGTGAGCGCGATGAGGCGTTGACGACCGCGCTGGGAATCCCACGTCTTCCGGACGCGGTCCCACCAGCCGGCAGCTCCGCCAGCGCCGGCGGCCACCAGCGCCGAAGGGCCGCGTTTGGCCACCTCCGTTGTCGGCGAATCCTCCCCTGTTGCGATGCCCGCTCCCGCGCGACCGGGTGGACTGACCGCCTCCGCCACCACGGCAGCGCCTGTCGCGGCCGCGACTTGAGGAACTCCGCGCAGCGGCGCCCCTTGCTCCAGCCGGGCCAGAGAGGCGAAGGTCGGGAAGCCGGTCCGGATCGCCAGGGCTTGGATCTGCGGGTCCCCGGTCACGATCGCGATCCGCTTCTGGAATCCCCTCGTGTACTGCATTAGGAGCCGCATGTCCAGGGGTGAACGGAGCACGCGCCCATCAGGCGGCACCACGAACACCAGGTCGCGTTCCTCTTCGGCGCGCCGGATGCGGTCGACGAGATCGGTGATCTCGTCGTTGGGTTCAACGTAGAGAAGTTTGGCCATGGTTACCTGGCCTTCGGACCAATAACCCCAACGACCACGCTGCCCACCTTGTTACGTGCCATCCGCACCTCGAATCGCCTTGGCGACCTTGCGCAGCATCCCCTCCAAACCCGGACCCTCCTCGGTGACGTCCTCGATCTGGCCACAGCCCTGGTAGGCCAGTCCCATCGGCACCACGTCGGAAGGCGAGGTGAGCAGCCCAGTTGTGTCATGGACCGCGGTGAGTTCATCTGGTCCGAGCTGGCGGAAGGTCGGGGGCTGGACGAAGGGCAGGTAGTCGGTCCAGCGCAGCACGGTGAGTTGCTCGATCACCTCCGGCAGCAACGCGCCTCCCCCACAGAGCCTAACCGTGGTCGGCAGCGGCTGGCCCTTGGCCAGGTCATGGAGCACCAGCGCCACCCCCTGGGCCAGCACCTCGGCCGACTCGCCCATGGCCCGCCGGACCTGCGCTTCCTCCTGGCCGCCCAGGAGCCCTGACGAATGTCGCAGCTTCAAGCTCTCGGCTAGCAGCAAGGAGAGGTCCATGTCGTGGGCCAGCTTGCGGGTGAACGCCCGCCCCCCCAGCTCGAACATCCGGGTGGATTCCAAGACGGCGTTCCGGACCAGGCTCACCGTCGTGGTCCGGGCCCCGATGTCGATGAAGATGGCTCCGGACTCCAGCACCTCCGGAGTTGAGGCCAGCCGGGCCAGCGCGTACGGCTCCGCCACCGTCTCCAAGAGCTCCAGGTCCAGCGCCTGGGCGATCTCGTCCACAGCCGCGTACTGACCCTCGGTAGCGAAGGTGTTGAACACGGTGAGCTCGACCTTCTGCCCCTGGTAGCGCAGCGGGTCCAAAACCGGTTGGCCGTCCACTTTGGCGGCGGTGATCGAGGAGTGCACGAGCCGCAGGGCCCCATCGGTCTCCCCCGACGACTCCTCGTCCATGCGCGCCTGAGCTTCGCGCAGGGCGCGGCGCTGGATTCCCTCCACCTGATCGTCCAACTCCCGCCGAGAGATCCTCATCTGGGGCCTGCCCCTGATCCTGGAGCCGGAGTTGCTCATGGCTCGGACCCGGGTGCCCCCGATGCCCACGACCACTCTGGTGGGGATCACTTCGGCCATGTCCTCGGCCGCCTCCAGGGCGGCGTGGCAGCCTTCGAGCACCGACTCCACGTCAACCGGCTGCCCCGGATCGATCTGGCCAGGACCTTGCTCCGAACGCCCCACCCCCAGAACGATGGCCTCGCCAGCTTCCTTTTTGAGTACCAGCGCCTTGATCACCTGCGCCCCGACGTCGAGCGCGGTAACGTGGGTCCTAGGCTGTCGGCGCGCCGACGGGGCCTGCGGCATCAAGCTTCCTCCAGACTGGACTCAAGGATGGTACGCACCGCCGCCACCGCGTCGGCGTGACCGCCGGCGGAGACTCCTCCCTGGCCGAACTGCGGAGTTCCTCCCCCGCCACCGGATTGGCGACAGGCGGCCTGGGCCATCTGGCCGGCGTTGAGCCCTCGAGCTACCAGATCTGCAGACAGTTTAAGCACCAGGTAGGAATCGGCCATCAGCACCGCGCAGCCTTGGCCGATTTCGCCGATCAACTCATCGGCCCTCCGGCCCAGCTCCCTCCGGTCCAACTGGCCAGGCAGGTCGAGAACAGCGAGCGTGATCGCACCGATCTGCTCTCTGGTCGCCGCCGAGGCGGCGGGACTGGGGCCCAGCCGGCGGGACGCGGCCAGCTCTCGCTCCAGGTTGCGGACCCGCTCCTGCAGCCCCTCCACCCGGGCCTTGACCTCGCCCGCCGGGGCCCGCAGCTGCCGCGCGATCTCGGCGGTGTAGCCTCGCTGCTCTTCCCACCAGCGCTCGGCGGCCACCCCAACGACCATCTCGATGCGCCGTAGCCCGGAGCCCACGCTGTGCTCCGAAGTCAGAATCGCCGAGCCAATCCGCCCCGAGCGCTCGACATGAGTTCCGCCGCAGAGCTCGCGTGAGAAATCTCCGAAGCTCACCACCCGAACGTCCGCCCCGTAAGTCTCCTCGGGGAGAGCGAGCGCTCCGGAGCGCCTGGCCTCGTCCAGGGTCAGCAACTCGACTCGGCGCTCCAGGTCATCCCGGATGGCCGAGTTGAGCTGCCGCTCCAGCGCCACCAGCTCCTCAGCGGAGAGCGGGCGCGGCCAGCTGAAGTCGAAGGTGGCTCGGTCCGGGGAGACCAGGGAGCCCCGCTGGACCACCCCTTCCCCCAACTGACGGTGGAGAGCGGCATTCAGTAGGTGAGTCGCCGAGTGATGAGCGGCACAGCCTCCGCGATGGGCCAGGTCCACCACCGCCGAGACCTCCTGGCCCAGATTCAGCTCGCCCTGGGTCACCTGGCAGCGGTGAATCCGCGCCCCCGGATAAGGCGCGGTGGTGTCGAGGACCTGAGCCGCCCCACCTTCCCATTCGAGCCTCCCCCGATCGCCCACCTGGCCGCCGCCCTCGGCATAGAACGGGGACTGCTCGAGGACCACCTCAATCTCCTCCCCGGACACTGCCCGCGCCACGCGGTCGCCGGCTCGGAGCAGCAAGGTGACCCGGCTGGCCGCCTGGAGGCGGTCGTACCCCACAAACTCGGTTGGGGGCAGTTCCAGCTGCACCGCCCCGGGCAGGGCGGTGGCGCGGCTGGTCCGGGCCAGGTCGCGCTGCTGCTGGAGCAACACCTCGACCTGCGCCCGGTCTACCTGGATACCTCTCGCCGCTGCCAATTCCGCGGTGAGCTCCAGCGGGAAACCGTAGGTGTCGTGCAGCCGGAAGGCGTCCTCGCCAGAGATCAATCCACCTTCCGCCCGGCCGGCCACCCCTTCGAACTGATCCATTCCCCGGGTCAAGGTCTCCTGAAAGCGAGCCTCCTCTTGTTCGATCACCGCCCGAACCCGCTCTGCGCCACTCGCCAGCTCGGAGTAGGTGTCGCCCAGGATCGACACGACCGTCGCCACGCAGGGTCCCAGCCCACCCTCCACGTCCAGGCTCATCGAGCTCACCAAGGCCCGGCGCAGCAGATGGCGCAGGACGTAACCGCGCCCCTCGTTGGAGGGAACGACTCCATCGGCAATGAGCATGCAGGCGCCCCGCGCATGGTCGGAGAGGCGGCGCAGGTGGCGGTCACGCGGGCCCGACCCGACCGCCTCGAGTTGCCGGGAGCGGTTGGCGAAATCCTCGCGAATCGGCGCAAAGAGGTCGGTGTCGAAGATGGAGGCACAGCCCTGGAGCACCATGGCCACCCGCTCCAACCCCATGCCAGTGTCCACCCCGGGATGGAGCAAAGGAACAGTGCGACCATCGGGCAGCCGCTCCGAGTCCATAAAGACCAGGTTCCAAATCTCGAGATAGCGCTCCCCGTGACCGGGACGCTCGTCGGCTCCCACCCCAAAACGCTCGCCCAGGTCATAGTAGATCTCGCTGTCAACGCCGCAGGGACCGGTCGGACCTGCCTGCCAGAAGTTCTCCTCGAGGCGGGAGACCCGCTGAGGGGGGATGCCGGCGACTTTCTCCCACAGCTGGATTGAGGTCTCATCGGCGGGATGGACGCTGGGATAGAGCCGGCCGGGGTCGAGTTCGAATCCCTTGGTGAGCAGCTCAAATGCGTAAGCGATCGCTTCCTCTTTGTAGTAGTCCCCGAAGCTGAAATTGCCCAGCATCTCGAAGAAAGTGTCATGACTGAGGTCGCCCACCTCATCAATATCGGTGGCGCGGAAGGCCTTCTGACAAGACGTCAACCTCGCCTGCGGCGGCGTTTTTTGACCCAAAAAATAGGCTTTGAAAGGCACCATGCCAGCGCTAACCAGCAGCAGGCTGGGATCGTCGCGGGGGATCAGCGGCGCGCTGGGCACCCGGAGATGGCCGTGCTGCTCGAAAAAGTTCAGAAACTCAGTGCGGATTTGTTGACTTAGCAATGCCCATGGTCCATGCGGGATCGGCCGGATTCTAGCCGCTCGGCCACCTAGCCGACGGCGCCGGTACTATTCCGGCAACTCGCGCTTGAGTTGGGCCAGCGCCGCTCTCTGCAGCCGGCTGACATGCATCTGGCTGATCCCCAGCCGACGGGCCACCTCCGTCTGGGGGAGCTGCTCCACAAAGCGCAGGACCATGATTTCGCGCTCCCGCGGGGTCAGGTGGCGCATAGCCCCCGCCAGCATGTTCTGGAGCTCGATGCGGCTTAGGTTCTCGTCCTCCGCGCCCAGCCGATCACCCAACTCTCCATCTCCATCCCCTTCTCCAATTGGGGACTCCAGCGAGAGAGCCCGCTGGGCGGGCCCCGCCTCCAGCGCCTGCAGCACCTCATCGGGCTCCAGCTCGAGCCGGGCGGCGATCTCGGGGACGGTCGGACCTCGACCCAGCTCCTGACTCAGTTCCTGCTGAGTGCGCACCACCCGGGCATAGGTCTCCTGGAGTCGCCGCGGCACCCGCACCGCCCAGCTTTTATCCCGGAAATATCGCTTGATCTCCCCCAGGATGGTGGGGGTGGCGAAGGTGGTGAACTCCAGGCCCAGATCGGGGTCGAATCGGTTGATCGCCGCGATCAGCCCCAGGTAGCCGACCTGCTCTAAGTCCTCCAGTGGCTCACCGCGGCCGGCGAAGCGGCGCGCCAGCGAGTGGACCAAAGCGGTGTACTGGGGGACCAGCTCCTCGCGGACCTTGGGATCGCGCGTCTTCGCGTATTCCGCGAAGAGCCGCCGCTGCAACTCGCGATCGAAGCGGGGGGGAGTTAACCCCGCCTCGGTCACCGCCAGCGGTACTTGGCCAGACGGACTCGCACGAGCCCGTCGCCCGCCGCCTGGAAGTCGACATCGTCGGCGAAACAGCTGAGCATCGAAATCGCCAGGTCGAGGGCTTGGGCGGCGGCAGGCACCTGTGGGCCGGTCTCGACTCGGGGCTGGGGCCTGGTGCCCACCAGGCGGACCTCAACCCGGAGGGCGTCCTCTTGGACCAGGAAGTTGATCCGCACCTTGGCATCCGCCATCCCCGCGGCGACGGCGGCTCTGATGGTGTGCTCACAGGCTTCCGCGATCGCGATGTTGAGTTCGTCCAGGGCTTCCAGGCCCAAGCCAGCCACACTCGCCATCCCGGCCGCGGCCCGCTTGGCGACCACGATGTACTGCGGATCGGCAGGGATCCTCAGCTCGGTCGCCTCCGCCGTCCTGGCAGCCATCACTACCATGCTTGCCCCCTGGGATGCGAACTCAAACGTGGCCGATGGGCCCGGCGGCTCCCGTCGTCTCTTGGCTCCGATCCCTCGCACACTAGGTGGGTGCGCCGCACGCTACCTTCCAAATCCTCTCTAGGAGGCTCATGGGCCGTCGGCGGTATTGGCGCTCCCGAGAAATCATCACTAGGGTCGGGCGCTTGTTTCCGGCGGGGCCCCGGGCCCGAATCAACCGTAGCACGGCTCAACCGGCCGGAGTATCCCCGGAACCTCCGACTCTGGGCACCAGCCTCAGCCCGACCTCGGCCAGCTGCCCGGGCAGCGCCGCGGTGGGCGCTCCGGTGAGCGGATCGGACCCGGTCTGCGTCTTGGGGAAGGCGATCACCTCGCGGATTGAAGGCTCCCCCATTCCGAGCATCACCATCCGGTCGATCCCGGCCGCGAAACCACCGTGGGGGGGCGCGCCGTACCGGAATGCGGAGATGAGGAATCCGAACTTCTGCTGGGCCTCCTCGGGAGTCAGCCCCAGCGCCGTGAAGATCGCCTGCTGCTGCTCCGGCCGAGTGATCCGCAACGAACCGCTGCCTAGCTCGACTCCGTTGCACACGATGTCGTAGGCCCGCGAACGGACCCGCAGCGGATCAGTGGCGATTAAGGGCCAGTCGTCAGGATGGGGCTGGGTGAACGGGTGGTGCACCGGACTCAAGCCGCCACCGGCGGCTCGCTCGAAGAGTGGGAACTCGGTGATCCAAAGGAAATTGAACAGGCCTTCCGGGATCCACCCGAACCGTCGGGCCGCGTGGAGCCGGACCGCCCCCAGAGCGGTCGCCGCTACCTCCTCCGGACCAGCGGTGAAGCAGACACAATCGCCGTCCTCAATTCCCAGCTGAACCGTCAGCGCGGTCAGCTCCGCCTCCGAGAAGAATTTGGCGATCGAGCCCTCGTATTGCCCCGCACGGCGCCAGAGGTAGGCCATGCCCAGGGCTCCGTAGGTTCGGGCCACCTGCAGCCACTCCCCCTCCAGCTCGCCTCGCGTCAGCTCGCCTCCTCCCGGCACCCGCAGCGCCCGGACCCCGCCTTGAGCTTCGAGCGCCGCGCCGAAGACCCGGAAGGAAGTCCCGCGGAAGATCTCCGAGACATCCCTCAGCTCGCATCCGAACCGGGTGTCCGGCTTGTCCGAGCCGAAACGCTCCATCGCCTCGCGATACGGAATCCGAGGCCAAGGAGTGGGCACCGGCTGTCCGAAGGCGGCTTCCCAAGCGACCGCGATCATCGACTCCAGGACCTCATAGATCTCCTCCTCGTCGACAAAGGACATCTCGAGATCCAGCTGGGTGAACTCGAATTGCCGGTCGGAGCGGAGGTCCTCGTCGCGCCAGCAACGGGCGATCTGGAAGTATCGATCGAAGCCCGCCACCATCGAAAGCTGTTTGTAGAGCTGCGGCGACTGCGGCAGCGCCCAGACATGGCCCGGCCACATTCGGCTCGGGACGATGAAGTCACGCGCGCCCTCGGGGGTGCTGGGAATCATGGTGGGGGTCTCGATCTCGGTGAAGCCCATGCGGTCGGCCTCGTCCCGGAGGCTCTTGATGAAGCGGTGCCGCGCCCGGAGATTACGCTGCATGCGCGGTCGGCGAAGGTCCAGGTAGCGGTACTGCAGTCGAATCCGCTCGTCCGCCTCGGCCTCGTCCGCGGTCCCCAGGGGCATAGCCTCCGCTTGGGCCAGCACTTCGCAGCTGTCCACCGCCACCTCGATCGCTCCCGTGGGCAGGTTGAGGTTCTCACTGCCCTCCGGACGCGGCTCTACCATCCCCTCCACCCGCAGCACCCACTCCAGCCGACACCGTTCCGCCACTTCCTGAGCCTGCGGGGAGTGATCGGGGTTGAACACCAACTGCACCACCCCGGTGTGGTCCCGAAGGTCGATGAAGGTAAGCCCGCCATGGTCGCGACGGTGGTTCACCCACCCGGCCAGCAGCACCCGTTCACTCCGGTCGGCCAGGGTGACCGTGCCGCAAAGGCGCCTGCCCCGCATCAGGCGGACCAACCACGGTCGCTCGCCTGGGCCCACTGGCGCACCTGGGCCGACGCCTCCTCCGCCGGCACGGCCAGCTGCTCGCCAGTGCTCAGCCGTCGCAGCGTCACCCGCTGGTCCCTCAACTCGTCCTCGCCTAACAGCGCCACCGCTCCAGCCCCACTGCGCTCGGCGGCCCGCATCTTACCCTTGAGGCTGCGTCGGCCCACATCGCACAAGACCGTCAAACCATCGCGGCGCAGCCGCTGGGCCAATTCGATTGCCAGCGGCACGGCCGACTCTTGCGCCGAACAGACCACCATCTGCGGCGCCGCCGGGGCCGGGCCAGGCGGCGCCAGCTCGACCACCCGCTCCAATCCGGCCGCGAAGCCGACTCCCGGCGCCGAGGGATAGCCCAGCAGCTCGGAGAGGCCGTCATAGCGCCCCCCCCCGAAGAGGGCGTTTTGTGCACCCTGCAGGTCTTCGTGCCAGACCTCGAAAGTGGTCCGGACGTAATAGTCGAGGCCCCGCACCAACCGGGGGTTCAGTTGGAAGGGGATCCGGTAGCCTCGCAAGGCGCCCTGGACCCGCTCGAAGGCGTCTCGACAGCCCTCGCAGAGAAAGTCCCGAGTCTGGGGCGCAGCGGCCATCAACTCCGCGGTCGCCGGATCCTTGCTATCCAGGATCCGGAGTGGATTGCGAGCCAGCCGCTCCCGGTCCAGCTCCGGAAGCTGAGCCAGATGAGGAGCGAAATGGTCGAGCAGGGCCTGCCGGAAGGCAGGCCGACACTGGGCGTCGCCGATGCTGTTGAGCTGCAAGCTGGTTCCCCCCAATCCGAGCTCACTTAGCCAGTCCCACGCCACCGCGATCACCTCGGCATCCAGCTCAGCTTCGCCATCGCCGACCGCCTCCACGCCGAACTGATGGAACTGCCGGTAGCGGCCCCGGCCGGGGCGGTCATAGCGAAACATGGGGCCTGCATAACTGAGCCGGACCGGCGGGGGCAGTTCACGCAGCGATGACTCGCCGAAGGCCCGGAGGACCGGCGCGGTGTTCTCAGGCCGCAGCGTCAGCGACCGTCCTGATCGGTCGGGGAAGGTGTACATCTCCCGCCGGACCACGTCGGTGGTGTCTCCGACTCCTCGGACGAAGAGCTCGGTCGACTCGAATATCGGGGTCGCGATCTCCCGGTAGCCGAAGGTGCCGGCGACGCGTAGCCCGACCTCGACTGCCCGGCTCATCGCGGCAAGCCGGTCGGGAAGGAGATCTTCGGTACCGCGCGGCCGCGAGATCGGGCTCATCGAGTTGGCAGTGTAATTGGCTCGGGCAGCGCCTCCCGCCGACTTCGGCTTCTTCAGCCGACCTCCCGCACCACTTGCTGGACGTCGCGGACTCCCTCCAATCGCTCCAGGAGCCGGCTCAGCTCAGTGAGACTGGAGATGTCCACCACCGCGGAGATCACCGCCGCCTGGGCCCCATCCACCTCGACCGCGGCCCCACTCAAGTTGACCTTACTCTCGGCGATGGCAATCGCCACATCGCGTAGGAGACCAGTCCGGTCACGCGCCTCGATCCTAAGCCGCACCGGATAGACCTGATGACTGCCCTCGTCCCACTCCACCTCCACGATCCGCTGCAGGTCGGTGGCGTGGCGCATGTTGACGCAGTCCTCGCGGTGGACGGTCACCCCCCGGCCTCTGGTCACATAGCCGCGGATAGGTTCGCCCGGGACTGGCTTACAGCAGCGGGCGATATTGGTCATCAGGTCGGCGAGCCCGGCCACCCTTACCCCCCCGCTCGGAGCGGAGCGGGAAACCAGGGGAATGGCGCTGGCCGGAGCCGGGGCTGAAGCGCCGATGGCGGCTTCCTCCCGGGCCGCCCACTTCAGCACTACGGTCCGCGCCGCCACCTCGCCGTAGCCGATCGCGGCGAAGAAGTCGGTGAGGTCGGGGATCCGGAACTCCTTGGCCAGTTCGAGGAGGCGGGACTGGGGAACCGTGTTGAGTTGGATCCCGCGCATTCGCCGCAGTTCGCGGTCCAAGAGCTCCCGCCCTCGGGGTACGTTCTCCTCGCGTCGCTCCCGCTTGAACCATTGGCGGATCTTCTCCCGGGCGCTGCTGGTCTTGGCGAAGTTGAGCCAGTCCCGGCTCGGTCCATGGCGCTCGGACCGGGTGGTGAGAATCTCGACGATGTCGCCGTTCTGAAGCAAGTAGTCCAAGGACACCATCCGGGAGTTGATCTTGGCGCCGAGACATCGATGGCCGACATCGGTGTGGATCCGGTAGGCGAAGTCGATGGCCGTGGCGCCTGCGGGAAGCGAGAGCACGTCTCCTTTGGGGGTGAACACGAACACCTCGTCCTGGAAGACATCGAGGCGGACGTGCTCGACAAAGCGCTCGGCGTCGAGCACCTCCTTCTGCCATTCCAGCAACGAGCGCAGCCAGCTGAACCCTTGGTCGAGCCGCTGGTCGGAGCGGGTCCCCTCCTTGTAATGCCAATGGGCCGCGATGCCCTCCTCGGCCGTTCGATGCATGTCGCGGGTTCGGATCTGGATCTCCACCGGCTCGCCCCCCTCGCCTACCACCGTGGTGTGGAGGGACTGGTAGCCATTGCCCTTGGGCATCGCGATGTAGTCCTTGAACCTCCCGGGGATCGGCTTCCAGACCGAGTGAACCACTCCCAGAGCCCCATAGCAGCCTCGGATGTCGTCACAGATCACCCGGAGCGCGACCAGGTCGTAGATCTCCCTGATCGTCTTGCCGCCCTGCTGCATCTTCCGGAAGATGCTGGTGAGGTTCTTGGGCCGACCCAGCACCTCGGCCCGGATCCCAGCTTCGGCCAGCTCCGACTCCAACCGTTGGCAGGCCTGCTCCAGCATCACCACCCGCTGTCGACGCCTTTGGTGCACCTCCTGGCGCACTCGCTCGTAGTTGTCGTGGTCGAGAACCGAAAAGGAGAGGTCCTCTAGTTCGGCCTTCATCTGCCAGATCCCCAACCGGTGCGCCAGCGGCGCGTAGATGTCCATGGTCTCCTGAGCAATCCGACGCTGGCGCTCTTCGGGGAGGAACTCGATAGTCCGCATGTTGTGCATCCGATCAGCCAGCTTGATCAGGACGACTCGGAGGTCCTCGGCCATGGCGATCAGCATCTTGCGGATGTTTTCCGCCTGAACCTGGGCCTGGCTGTGCAGCTTGATCCGGCCCAGCTTGGTCACTCCGGCCACCAGCTTTTCCACCGTTGCCCCGAACTCCGCGCGGATCTGCTCAGCATCGACCGGGGTGTCTTCGACCACGTCGTGCAACAGGGCCGCGGCCAGGGCGTCGGTGTCGAGGTGAAGGTCGGCCAGCAGAGCCGCGACGGCTAAGGGGTGGGTGATGAACGGCTCGCCAGACAGGCGCAACTGCCCATCGTGGGCCAGCTCAGCTACCCGGTACGCCCGCTCCAGCGTGGCGACCTCGCTCTCCCCCAGGTAGGCGAGGCGGGGGAGCAGGTCCTCGAACTGCATTCCCAATTAAGACATTCTAGGTGGGCCGGCTGAGATTGACCCGCGGCCCGCCTCAAGCTGTCGGACTATACTCGCTGCCATGGCAGTTCCGACCGATCGTGACGAGGTTGGCGGCTACCTGGAAGCCTCCGGGGGAGACTCCCCAGCGACCCTCGGGGACCTGCAAACTCCGCTCCGAATGAGCCGCACCGCCTGGCTCATCGCAGCCATGATCTTCGTGGCGGCACTGTCCTTCTTCATCGTGGTGGTCTGCCTCGGAGTCGACAACTCCTAAGGGACCTAGCTCGGGCCTCAGCGAGTGAAGACGGCCACCCCGGCGGTCCCCAGAAAGAAGGCGAACAGGTAGAGCATCGAGAACCGGAACAGTTGCCGCGCCCACCGCATCCCCGATGCCTCTCGCAGCACCAGGATGCTGAGGGCGACGAAGGGCGCACCCAGGATCAGGGCGACGGCCAACTCCGCCGGGCCTAGCCAGATCGCCAAGGTGCAGCTGAACGCCACCAAGGCCAACGTGTAACCGACGATGCTGGTGCGGGTCCGCCGGATCCCCACCACTACCGGCCGCATGGGAACGGAGACCGCCGCGTAGTCTCGGCGCACGATCAGCGACAGCGCCCAGAAATGGGGCGGGGTCCAAAGGAACACCAGGGCGAAAAGGGCCAGCCCTACAGGCCCAAGGCCGTGGGTAACCGCAGCCCAGCCGACCAGCGGAGGCACCGCCCCGGCAGCGCCGCCGATGACGATATTCGACTTGGTCGTCCGCTTCAGCCAGAAGGTGTACACGAAGACGTAGAAAGCCCCTCCCGCCGCCGAGAGCAGGGCGGCCAAAGGGTTGACCAGGAAAAAGAAGAGCAAGAAGCCCGTGAGGCTGAGCCCCGCTCCGAACGCCAGAGCGGCTTCAGGCCGAACACGTCCCGAGGGCAAGGGGCGGTGCCGAGTCCGGCCCATCACCGCATCGATGTCGCGGTCGAACCAGCAGTTGATGGCGGCCGCCCCCCCGGAGGCGCAGGCCCCTCCGGCGAGCGCGGCGGCGCTGAGACCCAGGCCCGGCCAGCCGCGGGCGGCGGTCACCATGGCTAGGAATTCGGTCACCAGCAGAAGGCTCATCACCCCAGGCTTGGTCAGGCTGAGGTAGTCGGACGCTATCGCTCCGACTGCACGCCCCGTCGTGACCGGCTCGGGGTGAGACCAAATGCCAGCCGACGAGTGCCTGGATGCGGCCGCAGGCCCGGTCTGAACCGTCTCCACGATCGAGTCAGCGATGGGAAGTGACCCCCTGCGCGAATGCGCGTGAAAGCGACGGACCCTTACCCGCCGAATCGACCCCTATCCTCTCAGACCCGCCGACGCTCGACCTGGTGCCAGCGCCGTCTGCGTCCGCCCTCATCGCCTCCGACCGAGACCCTGGCGAACCTGCCGCTAAAGGAAGTAGGTGACGACCCAGGCCAACAGCACAAGGACTCCCATGAACATCGCGAACATCGCGTATGAGTGGGCGAGGGCCGAGATCGGGGTGGCTACCTCCTGAGCCGAGTCGGGACCCGGCATAGGAATTGGGTGTTGGGACTCGTAGCTCGCCCGGTTGGCGAGGCTCAGCACCCACAGTCCTAGGGCCGTAATTTCGACAGCGAGGAAGATCCAGGTCGCGAAGAAAACGCTGGCATAGGCGCCGCTGGAGATCCCGTAGCCAACGTGAGACAGTTGCCAGATATCGACCGCGACGGCAGCTATCATCAGCACCGCGGCTAGCCTGCCCAGGTTGGTGAACGAGGCCAACGTGCTCTGGCTTCGGAAGTGCTTCATCCCGGACTGGGCCAACAGGATCCCAATGGCAACCAGCCCGAAAATGACTACTCCCAGGACCTGATTGGGCGGGTGAACCCCTTTGGGCTGCCACATGCCATTGTTGTTGGTCTCCTGTAGCAGAAAGAAGGCAAAGAAGAGTGGCAGGTTGAAGAAGAAGGCAGCTCCGATCAACAGCCACGTCCCGACCAGCGGAATTCGCGCGACTTGCTCCGGGGAGTGGGCGCGCCCGCCGCGGCGCAAACCCCCAGTTGTCGCGGGATTGTCAGAAATCATGTGGTTTCGCCCTCAGGTGGCCGGGAATGGTGAAGGAAACGCTCCGCTGTCGGGCCACTCGGCCACCGGCCGTGCATTGGCATCCCCGTAATCGTAGGGGCCCGAGACAATGGTTGGAATCCGGTCGAAATTATCAGCGGGAATCGGCGTGGGCAACTGCCACTCCAGCGAGCGGGACTCCCACGGATTGGCCGGAGCCAGCTCCTTGACGAACACCCATGAGTAGATGATGTTGATCACCCAAATCAGGTTCGAGATTCCGAACAGGAAGCCGTTCACGCTAATCCAAACGTTGAGCCCGTGCAAATTGGCGGCATAAACCGGGCTTCTTCTGAGCATCCCTAAGTAGCCGACCGCAAACATCGGCAAGAACGTGGTGTTGAAGAAGATGAAGGCCGTCCAGAAGTGGAGCTTGCCCAGCCGCTCGTTGAGCATCTTGCCGGTGATCTTGGGGAACCAGAAGTAGCTAGCCGCGTACAGGGCGAAGATCTCCGCCCCGACGATCGTGTAGTGGAAGTGGCCGACCACGAAGAAGCCGTCATGCAGGGTGGTGTCGAGTGGGACGTCGGACAGGAATACCCCTGTCAGACCGCCAATGAGGAAGTTGAAGAACAGCGCGAGTACGAACATGAGCGGCAGCTTGAAGCGCAGCGGTGCTCTCCATAGTGTGCCGAGCAGGCACAGGAACACCACTCCGGTGGGGATGGAAATCAACTCGGTCGCGGTCATGAAGAACGGGCGGAGCCCGGGCGCGATGCCGCTGGTGAAGATGTGGTGGTTCCACACAAACCAGCTCATTAGGGACACGCCCATCATGCCGGCCACGCCTAGTCGGTAGCCAAAGAGTGGCTTTCTGGCAAATACCGGCAGTATCTCCATGGCGATCCCGAAGGCCGGGATTATGAAGATGTACACCTCTGGGTGGCCGAAGAACCAGAACATCTCTTCATAGAGGTACGTAGTCCCTCCGGCTGACGCCTCGAAAAACGAGGACTGCACAGCCCGGTCCATGCCCACCATGATCAAGGCGGCGGCCAAGACGGGGGGAGCGAGGGCAGAGAGAAACTCGACGGCAACCATCGACCAGACAAAAATGGGCATCCGGCTCCAAGTCATCCCGGGGGCCCGCATCGTGAAAATGGTGGCCAGCAGGTTGATACCGGCAATCGAGGCCGCGATACCGATGAAGGCGAAGCCCACGATTGCCCCGTCCATCCCGGCCCTAGCCTCCACCGAAAGAGGGGCGTATAGGTACCAACCGGTGTTGAAGCCGCCCCCAAAGCCCGCGAAGATGCTCGAGTACAAGATCAGGGCGCCCAGGGGCACCAACCAGAAGGCAAATGACTCCAAGCGTGGGAAGGCCATTCGCTTGGCACCGATCATGATGGGGACGAAGTAGTTGCCGAAGGCACCGATGAGAATCAGGGTGGCAACGAACATCATCATCAGGCCATGCAGTCCGACTAGGGTCGTGTATTGGCCAGCGGGCCACGGGCCCCCGTTAGGAAACAGCAGATCCGTCCGGATCATCATGGCCTGGAAGCCGGCCAACAGGAACATCAGGGTGACGCCAACCGCGAACTGGACCCCGACTACCTTGTGGTCCAGAGAGATGCTGAAGTATTCAGTCCAAGTCCGGCCTTCGGATGACTTGACGATGCTCACACTCGGACGGCCGCGCAGCCGGAGGATGAGGTCGTTGGCGAAGCCAAAGGTGACCATGAAGCCGGCCGCGCCCACGATGTATCCCAGCAGGATGCCGCCATCGCCGTTGTCAGTAGTGTCGAGTTGGGCTCCGATCCAGTAGGCGACCACGCCCGCAACGATGCCGACAATGCAGGCCGTTAGCAGGTTCTGGCTTAGGAAAAGGCGGCGCGCCGAAAACGTGCCGGGGACTTGGGTACCGACGGTAGCTGTCTGACTCACGGGTGCCTCCCACTCGATCTGCAGGTGCTGGTTGGGGGTGTCTTCACTGGCGACCGAACATCTAGTAGGTCAACGGGGTGGGGTAGTAGGTTAGGGCGAACTTGGGCAGATTGTGTTCCTCGGGCCCGAAGGTGCGCTGGGCATAACTCAGCCACGCCGAAAACTGCGACGGAGTCAGAGCCCTCCCGGCCTGAGAGCCGACATCGGTCATGTAGCCGTGCCACAACCCGCAGAGTTCGCCGCAGCGAACGTCGATGACCGTGGGGTTGAGCACGTAAACATACCCGACATTGTTGACTCCGGCGATCGCGTCGATCTTGACCGCCAGTTGGTAGGCGCTGAAGGAATGAGACACGTCCAACGAAGTCACATCGAACTGGATCAAGCGCCCAGTGGGTAGTCTCAACTCCTGCGTCTCAAAGCCGCCGTACTGGGGATAGCGGTAGGTGAACTGCCACTGCTGGCCGATCACCTGGATGATCAGGGGGTCGTGGGTTGCCCCTGAGGCGAGTGCGCTCGCGGGCACCACCAAGTTCGGGCTGGTTTGGCCCTCCAGGGCCACCACCCCGAGGCCGGCCGCGAACATGACCAAGACGATACAGGTCCCGATCCAGGCGGTCTGGAGAACAAGATGGCTTCGGAGGTAGGCATGCTGCGTGGCCGGCGCTTCGGTAGTCCTCTTTGAGAGGACGAGGAAGTACACCGCGTACGTGACCACCGCGGCTCCGACCGACCACGAGATGATCGCGAAGACCTGACCCGTGAAGGTGTCGTCATTGGCCGCCGTGGTCGCGTGCCCGGGCGGAAGGTGGAGCACGAACACGACCAGCAGATCCCCGATCACAGCTAGGACCGCGGAAATGATCCCCGGAATGATCAGGTGTCGGTTTGTGCTCACAGTACGGACTCCTTGGTGGCCCAATTAGTAGGGATAACCGACCTATTTGGTATTTACGACCTTCAGGTAACCATCCATGTAGCCAACGGTCTGCATGGGGCCACCCCAGCCGAAGAGAAAGCCGGCCGCGCATGGAACGAAGCACTGCCAGTGCAAGGTCTCGGCATTGCCCGTGCGGAAGGAGAAGGTGATGGTTACGTGAGTGTTGTGGGGATTGGTCAGGTCCGCCGGGTAGGAGGACTGGGAGATGCCTTCCAAAGGCACGTTCAACCCGAGCTCCGGGATCGAGAAACTATGGGCCGGCAGATTGGGATTCATGTACCTGATCGTCTTGCCGTTTTCGACCGCCGTGCCACCGACGGTCCCACGCACCATGCTAATGAAGGGATTACGAAGACCGGTCTGGCTGTCGTACTCCCAGATCGTCACGTGGACCACCGAGTGGGCGGGGACCTGCCAGACAGTCGAGCTGACCCACTTGTTGTCTTGGCGGATCAGGTAGGCCACCCAACTGGGGTGGGTCCCAAAGTCGATCGAGCCGGTGGTGGCCAAGAACAGGTGAGTCGAAACCTGGCCACTCGAATTGACCTGAGTGGGCGGCGTGATGGTCTCTGGGTTGTACGAGAGCCAGACGAGGACGTAGAGGAGCAAGGCAATGATCGCGAAGAGGGCAAACCCCCCCGCGATGGTCAGCTTCCGGGCCGAACTCATTTCGGTTAGCTCCCCCTGATACCTGGCTCTCAGTGCTGGTGTCGCAGCCTAGGGTCCCGAACCCTCGACCCGACTTCGCGCTCGAACAGAGAGAAGCCTACGACCGCGCTCCGCCGCTGTCAACCGCCGTTCGGAATCGTCTGTGTCGGAGCTCAGCGATCCTGACCGTCCCTAACTGTTCAGCGATCCTGTCCCGCCCGGGTAAACCGCGCCACTTTGAACTCAGGTGAGCTAAGGCTGATCTAGCTGGAGGTAGACGTTGCGGCGCCGGCCATCACCGTTCCCCGGGCCAAGACGGGTGCTGGGGCTGACGTAGGGCCGACCTCCCAGGGCCCGCCACCGAGACGAGCAGATGGCCCGGGAAGTGCTGGTAGGCCTAGATGAATGGGAGCCGGCAAGACTGGCAGGCCCCACGCGCTGCGTCTGGTGGTCGCCATGGACTGCCGCTCCGGGCCGGCGGCGGGGCCGGAGCGGCAGGAAGCCCCGGGTTCAGTCCAAGTTTGCGCCCGATGGCGATGCGCTGGGAACTGGCTCTGGCCATCAACTCGGGTCATCCCGGAGACCCGGCGATTGGTGGAGTTGCCAGAGGAGCTGCCCCCAGCCCTGGTCCCGGTGGAGGTGCTTCAGCTCCCCACGCGGCTCTTCGCTATTGGCAGCCACACCGGGCACGATCGTCCGTTTCCGGCCAGCCGCCCCGTCCACCTCTGATCAGAGCCGCCGTGGATTATCCTCACGGCCGGACAGAATCGCTGAACAGTTAGGGACGGTCAGAATCGCTGACTACAAAAAACAAAACCCGGATGGTTGACAGGGAGCCGAGTCCGATCTTAGACTCTGTTCGGATCTCGTCGGCAGCCCGTCTGAGCCTCCGCCCAGGCAGCCATAGCTGTCTGCTGGGCGGCAAGCGCAGTCCGATGTAACTCAGGGAGGACGTCATGGGGGTCTTCGGAGCGGTTCCCGGCATGACGATCGCGACTATGGCCTTGGTGCTCATGCTAGGCGCTACCTACATGGGCACCGTCGCTTTCATCAGCCACTCGGGTGGCGCCCAGCGCTCCTGGAAGTTCGTAGTGATTCCAGTGATCTTCATGTTCTTTCTCACCGACGCTGTCGCCCTCGCCGCCATGATCGTCGAGAATCAATACGTGACCCGCATCACGGGGAACTGACCCCAGCTAAGCGCGGTCTCGGGCATCGGCCACTCGCTGGGGTGGCCCGGCGCTCATCCTCTCGCGGGTAGGTGACTTCCCCGGAGCCAAACTCGAAGCTGAGAGTTCGCGTCTCGAATGTGACAGCAGACGAGTTCGGCCGAGCGTAGTCCCGGGCGATTCGAACTCCCGACCCGCAGTTTGCGAAGCACCTGAGCGTGAGGGCTGTGCTACCCACTTCTTGGCTGCGAGCGTAGAAGGTGAAGTTATCGGGTGTGGATCAGGCCGCATTTGGCGCGCCTCATGCCCTGGCCCTGACGTAAGCGTCCTGAGCGGCCTCAACCGTAGGGTGGCCACCTCCACCGGCGTCCTAGTTGAGATCGGGCTGGCGGGTGAGGCGAATCCGCTCCCAGGGATGAGTCTTGTCCGACTTAGTAAATACTCACCCCATGCAACAACCGCCCTACCGGGCCGGATCGAAGGACGATTTCGACCGGCTCTACCAGGCCAACTACCCGCGGATTTACGCCACCTTGGTAGTTCTACTGCGGGATCCGGGGGCTGCCGAGGATTGCGCCCAGGACGCGTTCATGCGCGCGTTTCGAGCCTGGGCTCGCTGGAACCAAGTTGCCCCGGCGGAAGCGTGGCTATATCGGATTGCTCTCAACACGGCATCCTCGTGGCGCCGGCGCGAGCGACTCCGCGAGGCGGGGGAGCTAATCCGCAGGCTAGGCCGCCCCCACTTTCAGGCTGCAGAGCCGCTCTCCGAAGGGATCGATCTCCTCAAGGAACTGCGGGCACTGCCGACCAAGCAAGCGGCCGTACTTGTCCTCCGCCATCTCCACGGCTACAGCAATCGGGAGATAGCGGCCGCTATGGGAGTGCCCGAGGCCACCATCGCTTCTCGGCTCGCGGCCGGGAGGGCCAGACTTCGAGGCAGGCTAGAAAGTAAGGGACCTCAAAGCACAATGGTTACTTCGGATCAGGTACGAGTCTCTTCTGGTAGTTAGTCCAATGGAAAGCAGTACCGAATCCGACCTCGACCGCTGGCTCCAGAGAGAGCTCAAGCAGAAGGCGGCCGCCCAGCAGGGTCGCACTCCACTGCCTGAGGCGGCCCGCTATCACGCTGCTTTCCTCTCCGGAGGTGCTCAAATGTCCTTCCTGCCCCAGTTCGCCGCCGGCCTGTCGGCCAAGGCCGTCGTCGGCCTCACAGTCGCCACCGTGTTGGTAGGGGGCGGTACTGCGACCGCGATTGCCACCGGCAGTGCCAACCCCGTTAACTGGGGTCAGGCTGTAGTCCAGGCAGTGACTACCTGCAAAGCGGATTACGGGCCCAGCGCCACCCCGAGTAGCTCCACCACCGCGAAGAAGAACGTGGGGCAGTGCGTGAGTGCATTCGCCAAGCAGCACGGCCTGCAGGAGCGCGCACTGCACGCGAAGGGCGGTCCGGACGTCCTCCCAACTTCTCACCCCACGGGCAAGCCGAGCGGGCTAGCGACGGGCCACCCGACCGGCAGGCCAAGTGGACTGCCGAAGTCCCACTCCACGGGGAAGCCGAGCGGGCTAGCGACGGGCCACCCGACGGGGAAGCCGAGTGGCTTGCCGACAGGTCCCTGAGCACCAGCGGGCACGTCTCAGGGGTGGGGTCGCCACCCACAGGACCGTGAGCTAGGGCTTCCGCCGCAGCCGCGATCGCAGCCACCAACATGGTCGACTACGCGGCTCTCTGGTGCTACCTGTGGCTCCGCAGGACCACGCCTTGGGGCCAGGTTAGGGTGACGACCAACCCTGACGTCAACAGGTAATTCGCGGTAGCCATCAGTGGCACTCAGCGATCTAAATGCCGGAGCCGACGGGGAGAGTCGAACTCCCGACCAGCTGTTTACAAAATAGCTAGGGGATGTCTAGGACCGTCCACGGGGGGCCATCCTGAGTTCAATTCTCCGGCCTCGCGTCCACCGGCGGCCACCCCAGGCCACCACCGTCCAGGGGGATTGCCGTCAGTTATGCCGTCACCCGACGACCCCCGACCGGCTCAGAATCTGGGCCGCCACGGCGGGGCCGGCGGCGGCGGTCTCTCCCCGCGCCGGAGGGCCACCGCGATCAGGACAAGGATGAGGACCAGGCCGACCAGATGCCAGGCGCTCCCCGAGCCGGGCGGCGCCGTGCTCGCGGGCTCGGGGGAGACTCCGGCCCCCAGGGGTGGCGCCGGGGCCCGGGTCTCTGAGTCGGCGCCGGCATCGGGACCCAGGGGGTGGGGCCCTTCAGCGCCTGGACGGGAGGGCCGGGGCCCGGCCTGGCGATCCCGGTAGCGGGCTACCTCGGCCGCGTGGGCGCCCCGGCACTCGCCGCACCGGCAGCCGCGGTGCCAGCCGGACACGGTGCCGCAGGGGTGCGGGAGGTCGCCATATTCGGGCACAGTCCCACACTAACCTCCCAGACCAGTCCCACCCGGCGCACTCCACACCCCCACCGCAGTCCTACGGGTCCAGCCACGCCGGCGGATGGCGTGGAGGCACGAATCGAGATCGGTCTCACGGGACGTCGAACTCAGACCGGTTCCCTAGGTCGCCCCGGGGCAGGAGCTGGGCCCAACCCCCCACCCGGGCTGCCCGGCGCCTCCTCCGGACAGCTCACTGCCGGCGCCGTGGGGGCTCGACGGGAACCCGGACCCGGAGCGCCTACTGGAGCACGGACCTCAGGAGCGGAAGGGTCCTGCCGGCTCGTGCGGTCCGCAATGGGGGCGGGCTAGACGCCACCCCAGACGAGACCGGGCACGGTGCTGAGGGGGCGGTCCCCAAGGGAATGGTTCGGGACTGCAACAAGACTCTGAGTGCGGCATGGGGCGGTCTCAAAAACCGTTGGGCTCACGCCCGTGTGGGTTCGACTCCCACTGCTGGCACCACCTTTTTGATCTCAATTTGGACCTCTCGGCTCTCCCCCACTCGGACGGCCCGACCCGGATTGAAAGCCAAGTTGAAAGCCACGCTGCCCGGCTTGGAGAGCTAGTAGCCCGACGTGGGGTAATCCTCCGTGGGATGGCCCCAGTGGCCGTCGTACCTCTTGCACATGTCGGCATGGTCTTTTGACTGCATCGCGTGGCGGACTGGCTCTACTTCGACCGTGGCGTAGACGAACTCTGGGTGGTCCGACTGCCGCCGAGTCAGGTGGGTCACTGCGTAGCGAACCTTGTACGCCTCTGCCCCGCGCGCCCGTTCGTCTCCCTCCACCACGCTGATCACCACGTACTCGCCAGGGCGGGGCACGTGGGTAGCACCCTTTACCTCCTGACCGAAGTCAACCTCGCCGCCTCCGGGCGGCACGATGACGATGTTGTAGTTCACCATTTCTCCCGACCTCGTGGAGCGGCCGCCTCACCCGTGCTCGGCAGTCTAGCCATTCGGCGAACTGCGCACCCCGCCTGGCTCAGCGGCCCCGCTTGCCCTCCACGTAGCGCTCCAGGTCGGCGGGATCCACCCGGACCACCCGCTCAGTGAGCCGCGCCGTCTCCCTGGCAGGGCAGCCCGTGCCGACCCTGGGGGGTTGACCCAGGCCAAATCGGGGGTAGGATAGCCACGGCATGACCCTGTGTGTGGCGCTAAAGGGGGCGGAGGGTCTGGTACTCGCGGCGGATAGTCGTGGGACCTTTGGTGATCCGCGTGGAGTCACGGCTCAGAATGACTCGCAGAAGAAGGCCCACATCCTCAGTCCGCACGTGGCCCTGCTGATGTCCGGAGCGGCGGAGCTGGGTAGCAACATCCTTCTGCGGCGTCCGCAAGACGACTTTCCTGACGGCGTGACAGCGGCGATGGAGAAGATCCGGGAGGTGGCTCGCCAGTCATACGGGACCTGGCTTCCCCACTTGCTACCACAAGTGCCTCAGGGGATACCAGCACTGCCGCGGCCCGACCTCGGCTTCATCATCGCGGGCTACGACCCGGCCCAGGGGTCGGAACCTGCCGTGGCCAGGCTGTATACGATGGTGAGCGGACTCGACTTCGCCCCGATGCTCCACGAGTACGGGTTTGCCCTTCAGGGGATCGCCCAGTACGCTCTTTACATCCTGAACCGGCTGTACGAGCCAGACCGCACCCTGCCTGAACTGACCGCGCTCGCGGTCTATGCGGTCACAGAAACCGTGAGCCAAGACGGCAAGGTCGGGGGGCCAGTCAGGGTGATCACGATCAAGCCAGTCGAGGGGTGCTCTGAACTTCCGGCCGCAGAAGTCGAGATGGTGGTGGAGGCAAACAAGCTGCGCTCAGAGAACCTGAAAATGAGCTTCTACAGTCACGAGGCAACAGAGTCCCCCGTCCCGGCCGTGAAGGAGAAAGAAAATGCCTGAGGCTGCGGTGACTGTCCTGACGGCACCCCCCAGGGTGGTATTCGGTGCGTCAAACGAGGTTGTCTACAGCGTGACGCTGGCCTCTGGCATCCTCGTGACGAACCCGGAGATCTGGCCCGAGCTGATCTCCGGCCTGATTGAGTACGACGAAGCTCCCGAATGGGCAGCTTCGGACGCCGAACGCGTCCGTCGTCGCTCGGCCGATGTCGTCATGGTCGAGGGGCTGGAAAATGCCCCGTGGGACGACGAGTTGTACGACGCAGCCGAGCGGGCTCGGGTCGAAGGGGCGGTGGCAGAAGCCGACCGGCTGGGGTGGGTCCCGCTCGGGACCATCGAGCCGGAGCACGGACCCTCCTAAGGGCGAATCTTGGAGCGTCGTTCTCTCGCTCCGAGCCGCCAAGACGCTAGAGGGGCTAGATCCGGGGGTACGAGAGCCGATTGAGCGTGCGTGCCGTCGCCTCCCTCAAGGTGCTAGACGCCTGACTGGGCAGCCGCCGCGCTGGCGACTGCGTGTGGGTGACTGGCGAGTGATCTTCGAGCGCGAAGACTCAAGCCGAACGATCCGGGTCGCCACCATTGCAAGACGGGACAAGGCGTACCGCAACTAGCGCACCGGGTGGCCTACACCCCCGGTTGGGCGAGCCTAACGTCCAGCGGCGCGACGGCCCAGCTGAGTGACCTCCGTCACCTGCCCCACGTACGGATCCTCCTCGACCTTCCCGGTCACCGTGATGTATCCGCGACTCCCAAGCCAGTCGATATCAGACAACGAACCGCGCCACGGCGGCTCCGAAGTGCGGATTGGAGCGGCGTTGGGTTGGTCGAGGTGGTCTGCTATCCGCCGAAGAAGCGCCAAGCGTTCAGGATTCACCCTTCGATACTATCGCGCTCCGAACCCCGGCCATCATGCGAACGGTCCCTGGCCCGCGCTGTCTTCGGTGGCCACGGTCCAGGAGTAGGCCCCGTTCGGCGTGAAGAAGGCAGCCGGGATGTCACCGACTGCGCGGTCGAGCTGATCCAAGTCTCGCTGGCGGTCCAGGCTGAGCCGGTCCAGTACCACGGTCCCGACCCCGACTCGCCGGGCACGACGCCGGTGAGCTGGAGGCTGTAGCCCGTCTGGCCACCCAAGGCCCCGCCCCCGTTGTATTGCCGGGCGAAGGGCACGGGGCCGGGCGTCGGCCCACCCGAACTGGTGGCGACGGGCGTCAGCAGGGTCGGCAGACTCAGCGACGTCTCGAAGGAGAGCGTTTGCCCGTAGACCGTGGCGACACTGTTGACGGCCACGACGCGGTAGTAGTAGCGGGTGGAGGCAGTGGAGGCCGGTCAGGCTGGCGGTGGCGCTGGCACCCCCCGTGAAGTCCACAGCCGTGGTCGTGCTGCCGAGGGCGGTGGTCGTGCCGTACTGAAAGTAGCAGGTGCTGAAGCTGCCCCCGGCTGCGGTCTGACCGCCGTCGCCGTCGCTGCCCCACAGGGTCGCCGTGGTCGCCGTGACGGGCGCGGCGGGGGCCGTCGTCGCGATCGGGTTGCCGATGGCGGGGCCGGGGCCACCCGAGGCCACGCGCCGGGGCCGGTGGGAGATCCCCGACTAGCCTAGCTGGCGCCGTGTGGGAGGACGATGCGACGAACTCCGTCCCGAGTCACAGCGTAGATGTAGGGACCCGGTTGCTCCGTGGCCGTCCGCTCGATAGCTGGCCATTGCCTCACGACGAGTGTGAGGATGTCCCACTTCGGAGATTGGCCCGCAGTTGTGAGGCAGAAGGCGCGCAGGCCGTGTCTAAGGACTGCTGCCCGCTCGCCGGGCCGACTTCGAATGTGCTTGTCTCGCATCAGAGCGACCCATCGGCCCTCACCCGCGACAGGGAGCCAATCCTCGTCAGGGACGTCCTGGGTCGCGATCGGGCACTCGGGGTGCCCCGGATACCACACGTCGGTCCGCACAAGACTGAGTGCCTGCGCGACCGGGAGAGGGAAGCTGGCATCGCAGTAGAAGATCACCAGCCCGTCGGCGCATTACGCCGCCAGGCGGCCGACACGCTGCAGCCGTAACTCCCACTGAATTGCGGCTTCTACCTCCTGATCAGACAGTCGGTAGTCCTGCTGGACAACTCTCAGCGGATCTCCGCCGGCCACTGCCTCCGCGATCGTCTCGGTCCTGACCCCTCTCACTTGCGGGACCCCAAACGCCAGTTCAGGGTTCATGGCGACGGGGTTTTCCCTCCCTAGCGGGTGGAAGCTCCGCGCCGGGCCGCTGGCCGGGTCGAACTCGACCTTGGAAAGGAAGGCCGCCATCGCCTCCTTCCAGGCCAGTTGGCCGGAGATTCCATGAACCAGCGCGAGGTCTTTGTCGAGGCCAACCTCATCCTGGAGCTGCTTGAGTTCAAGCATCAGGTCGTGGCTCACCGTGTCCACTTGAGGCCGAAGGACAGCCAGCGGGTAGAGCGTCTTGCGCCTCTCGCGCCAGAGCGCTATGAACGGCCTTAGGTGCTGGAGACTCACGTCCTGCTCGCGATAGCCCCTGAGGAACCCTGCTTCCAAGAACTCGCCCCACGTCACGGCGTCGGACCCGGTTCGCGTTGGCCGGATCACTGGCTCGTAGGCTGCAGCCGAGGTCTCGTAGCCGTCGAGCCACCGCCGCAGTGTTCGGAGCGGCATCTCAAGCAGCCGGGCTGCCTCTCCGATCGAGTACAGCTCTCGCTTCAAGACTAGAATGTCCATCTCCCCTCACCAGCCTGAAGGGCCACTAGTCGCAGTTCCACCACGGCGCAGTATGGACCCTGTCTCGCTGCCATCGCATACGGGCAGCGCAGCGTCACGGCTGACGGCGATGGCTGAGACGACCGCCAAGCAGCTGTTAGTCGGCCTCGGCCCGGCTGACCATGCCCGCTGCCCACGCCTGGGTGCGGGGAAGGCCGGAGGGCTGAAGGCAAGGAGCCCACTCCAAACCCCTCACCCTCCGGCCGGATCACCGGGAGCTGAGCACCCCCGGCACTGCCCATTTTGAGATCGAATCGGCGACCGACTCGGCCTGGGGGATCTAGGCACAACGGCGGATTGACCCACAAGTTGACCCACACAGGGATCAGTCCCTCTCCGTTGAGTTCCCGGGCGAGGTCCGGTCCTATGATTAGGGTGCCAAAAACGGGTGCGCTGGACGCGTATTCGGGGGCCCCAGTGGCTAGGGGGACACAAGGTGAATAAAGGGATCGCCGCCATCGGGGCGGCACTGCTGGCAATCGGCATCAGCGCATGCGCCAGCACCGCGAGCCCCGGGACCGCGAGCCCGAGCGCCACACCGCCAACCCAGGCTAAGGTGAGCCCAAGCCCAAGTCCGAGCGGTCCCAAGGTCTACACCGTCGGGCAGACCATGACCAACGGAGCACATCAGAAGGTCACGGTCACGGCCTTCGCTCAGGGAGTGGCCGCTTCGGACTTTTCGACGCCAAACCCGGGCGATCAGTGCGTCAGCGTGGTAGTGGAGCTGTTCAACGGAGATTCATCACCGTGGGATCTCCCCCTGTACGAACTGACGGCAGTGGACGCGAGCGGGCAGTCGTATGACAGCTTCAGCTCGCTGGACTGCCCATCGTCGACCTCAATCGACGCCCTCGTGCCCGGCGGCCGCGCCGCGGCCACGCTGTACTTCGAGGTGCCGCTGTCCGGGAAGCTCATCCTGCAGTGGACGCCGAGCGCGCTGAACGCCACCAGTGTGTACAACACCGAACTCAAGGCGTCGTGAGAAAGACCACGATCAACTAGCAGCGCGCTGCTTGCAGCGACGGAGAAGCCGGACGGCGGCGGCCAAGCGGCCCGGGCGCAGACCCAGTTGGAGGCTGGTTTCCGGGTCCGCCAAAACCTCCAGCTCCTCCTGGCCGCAGCTCAGGGCCTACGCGGGGGTAAGCTCGCAGGCGTGACCGACGACAGTTCCAGCACTGCGCCCCGAATAGACGGCTGCGGGCAGTCGGGAACGCGACACGATGACCCGCAGGGCCATGAATACGACTATCGGACCGAAACGGCGGTTTGCATGGGATGTAATCAGCGAGTCCCGGTGAACCCGATGTATGACCGACGCGGATCCCGGGCCAGGCCCGGTCGCCTCATTGGCATCCAATTCCGCGTCCACCAACGGCCTGTTTCGGAGCCTCCCGGCTAGCGGGGAGGGCCGAAGAGGTTCGGGTGGGTGCCAAGGAACAGCCACCACACCGTCGCCTCTCCGGCCGGAGTGCCGGGAGCTGAGCGGCCCGGCGGGAGGAAGTTCGATCGAGTGGGCTACCAGCCGGCGGGCATCTCCGCAGCTGGTAGCCGCGACCGTCATCGAGCCGCATGCGCTCGTCTGCAGGCATGAGCCAGCCGCCGCTGATCAGGCGTCGCCGCTCCAGTTCCTCCTCTTCGGCGAAACTCAAGACGCGGGGCTCCTTGGCCAGGTCGATCTGTGCCCGACGCTCCGCAGCGAGGGCTCGCGGAACGTCGCGCAGCTTGCCATCGCGTCGTTCCCGCAAGACAAGGTGGAGTTGCCGATCGGCTTCCTGTCCGTGCATCCGAGCCCGTGGCTGCAAGCACTCGCAGCGGTGCTTGGGGCACAGCGAGCCGATCAACCGGAAGCCATCGGTCTTCGACTGGCGCGAGATCCCTCCCGATATGTGCGGACGTCGCTGTCAGGTGCCCTTCGGAACGAGGCTCACCATACGAATGTGGCGGCGATACTCGCCGACGACCCTCGCCGCTCGGTGCGGAGCCAGATCAGCTGGTAACGCTGTAGGCGTTCCCAGTCATTCCCGCGTGCGGCGACGGGTCGGCGTAAGTTCTAGTGGCTAGGCCGTCCTCGGCCAAGTCGTCCGGCGCGAGAGATCACGCTAGGCTCTCACGCAGGCAAGTCCGGAGGATTTCCTTGGGGGCCCCTCCCCGGGCCCGCTCCCGCCGATCTCGCCGGAGCCGGGGTCTAGGGCACCCCCATTGCGGACCGCCGGGCCGGGCCGCGCACTCCAGCGCGAGGCGGGAAAAAACGGTCAGTTCTCGGGGGGCGGCAGAATCAAAGGCGTCTCACCAAGGTATAGAAGTCGCGTCGAGCGGCCTCTATATCCGTTGGCTTCCCTGCTAACTCGTCGCAGAGTTCCTGGAGAGACCACAGCACCAGCGCCGGTCGACGCGAGTAGTAGAAACCAGCGCGACGAACTCCGTAGCTATCGTCCGTATCCGCCAGTGCGTACCCCAGGAGCTGGTAGGGCTCGGTAGGTGTCGGTGATGGGTTCACACTGGTTTTGATATCGAGGAGGCGGTCACCTACGATCAAGTCCGCGTCCGCCCCCCCGAGCGCCTGGCTGACGCGGCCAAATGTAGGGTTGAGTACCGCCTTGTCGCCGAGGAGGTCGCCGAACGTCTGATAACAGGCCCACGAGAGTTGCACCAAGTCAGTCACCACCGCATTTGACGCGAGTGCAAGGAGTTCCCGTACGCTGCCGCCCCGGCCTACCGACACGATCGGCCAAGATGGCCCGATTCCGGCACGGAACAGGGTTTCATAGCAGGCAAGTACGTAGCAGGCGCGGCAGAGGGCCGACTCTTCGGCTTCGGGCAGTCGGCGGCCGACAGGATCAACACCCATAGGAGTGACCTCCAACCCTTTGGCAAATTCATCCCAGGTCCGGCGATCCGCCTCCCAATCGGGGTTCAGTTCGCTTGGGTCGGAGGCGACCTGGCCCGCGAGCAGCATGGCCCCCTGGGCGGCGACAAACTTCTCTGGCGGGGTCACGGCGAAGTAATACCGAATTCGATAGTCCAGGGCCATTCCAACCAAGCCATACTCCGCGTGGGGGGGATCGGGGCGTAAACTGATCAGACTTGAGGCCCGACAAGCGGCCATGATCGGCCGACGATTCGGGAAGGTTTCCTCGAACCAGTGCCGGACGGGACTGGCCTGGTCCTTGAGATGACTGGTCAGCGACACGACACTCGCCCCAGCCCCGCCAGGACGGAATCGAGCCGACCTGCGAGCCTGTCCGGCACTATGCTTCGGCGGCGACCCCGCGTTCGGCCAGGAAGGCATGCACGGCAGGCTTGAGGCCGGGCGGGATTACCGGACAGTCCCTGGGACATGCTCGGACAAGCGTCACACCAAAGTCCCCCTCTAGGGCACGGTCTCTCAGTGTCTCGAGGTTGCCAAGATCAGGCTCGAGGCGTTTGAGCACTTGCTCTGCCGTGTCCGCGCTAAATCCGGAGAGCATTCCCAAAACTTGGTGCTGTTTGTCGAAATCTCCGGCAAACTTCCGACCGAGCGCGGCGAGCGTACCAGTCTGGGTGATCTCACCCGCTGCAAGGCTCGCCTGGATATCGGGGCTCAGCTTGTTAAGGGCCACGTACTTGCGGATCGTGGCGGACGACACGTGCGCTCGGATCGCAGCAGCGGGGACATCGCCGTTAGCGGCCGTCACCAGAGCATCGAACGCCCGCGCCTTATCTCGTGGATTCATGTCCGCACGGTGGAGGTTCTCCACCAGGGACAGGACCAGTCCGTCTGAACTACCGCTGTCCTCCCGAACCTGGGCAGATATTGTCGCCCATCCAAGGCTACGCGCCGCCGCCAGACGTCGCTGGCCCGCGACGCACTCGTAGCTGCCGTCGGCGCGGGCCAGCACGGTAATCGGATTCAGGAGACCTTCGGTCTTGAGACTGAGTGCCAGTTCCTGAATCGATGTGTCCGGGTCCTCCCCCTCCAATAGGTCTGTCGCTCGGGTATTCGCGTCCCCGAGCTTGACCTGGTGAACCGGTATCTCGAGCACGTTCACTGAGAGGACCCTAGAGCGAAACTCCGAGCGGCCACGGCAACCGCCGGTTCCCCTCTTGGCGGCAGTGCGCGTGCTCTCTCACTAGGCATCGCACCGATGATAGGCGCGCCAGGGGAAAAACGGTCACTTGTCTGCCCCTCCTTCCGGCTCCGGCGGTGAGAGCGCTCCGGATCCCCCGCCAGCCAGTCCCTTTGTTTGGCCCCGGGAGCGCACCTCCCGGGCCCGCTCCTCACGGGCGACGTAGCCACTGCAGCGCCTCCGGACCACCCGATGCGGGGGCGTCGGGCAGCCGGTACGGGGTGCCGTCCGGCCAGGCGGCGGGGGCCGCGGTTGGCGGCTCCGAGGGATCAAGACGATCAAGGCGCTCAACACGCGTGCGCTGAGCGCCTTGATCGGTTGGCGGGGTGAATAGGGCCAGTTCTGAACTCAAATCGGCCGTTTTGGACCCTTCATGGGCATGAGCGCCTTGATCGCCCTCGTCGGGCGAATGAGCGCCTTGATCGACGAGGGTTGTGGCGTGCCTCCCAGGTGCCCTCTGCCGGGGCGGAGGTGGAGGCGTGTTGGGGGGAGTGTGAGCTGGGCTTTCGGGGAGCCGCAGGTGCCAGGCTCCGTCGCCGCGCTTGCCACCCGGCACGCTGTAATGCTCAGCCACGGCAACCCCCTGGCGGGCTCGGCGCACCGTGGCGAGCGTGAACCCGGCCTCGCGGGCGGCCTCGTCCACATCGGCCGACCATTGCGGCCCATCGGCCAGTTGGTCGCGCAACAAAGCCTGGGCAGCCAGGATCTGGGTGGCGCTATCGTCATCCGGCTCCTCAGGGCGGGGCGCCATCAGGCCCTGCCCGGTCAGCGGGGACTCGCCCAGCCAACCAAACAGCCCGCCCTCCAGGGTGAACATCAGCCCCGGCGCCGGCGGCCCCACATTGGACTTCACCATCAAGAGATGCCGGATCGGGGTGTTTTCGGGGTCAGCAGGATTGCGGCCAACGGCGAGCACCGTCCGGGCGGCGGCCGTGAAGGCGATTGACCCCTGAGTCCTAAGCATCGGGGTGTCGCGCGCCGCCTTGGTCAAATGGACAACCGCGAGGATCGCAACGCCGTAGGTCTGGGCGAGCCGGGCCAGCGGGGCCAGGGCCGCCCGGACCGACACGTCCCGGTGGCTGTCCAGATCTCCCGCCAGGTAGGCAGCGAGCGGGTCGAGGATCAGCAAACCGTAGGGATTGCCCGCCAGTTGGGCCGCGGCCAGCTCGGCCACCAGCACGGCGATGTCGCGCGGGATCACGAGGCCCCGCTCCCCGTGGTCAGCCCGAACGCCGTCGATCAGGGTGATCAACTTGGGATCGCCGCGGAGCCCGTCAAAGCGGGGGCGGAGCGTGTCGCCGGGATCGTCCTCGGCTGAGGCCAGCAGCACCCTGATCGGTTTGCGGGCGGTAGCCTCCCCCGGCAGGGCGACTCCCAGCGTGAGCGAGGCCGCAACCGCCATTGTCAGCCAGCTTTTGCCCTCGCCTGGGTGGCCTATCACGAGGCTGAGCCGCCCCTTGGCGACTCGGTCTCGCCAGAGCCAGCTGACCCGAGTGGGTTCGACGTCCGCCAGGCGGCGGGTGAGAAGCCTATCCGAGGCTAAGTCGTCGAGATCCCCGCTCAAATCCTGGCGCCGGGAGTTGGCCGTCGCCAACGAAACCGGCATCGCCTCGGCACGGACCAGCTCCAGGAACTCGGTGGCGCTGTGGTGCTCCAGGTAGCTCGACAAGTCGGTGACCGCGGCGGGGTCGGTGCTGGGCAGCCGCAGCTGCCTCACCGACCCGGCGGTCGGGGCGATCTGGTGAAAGATCGCCCTCCATTTTGGGATCCCGTATTTGTTGGGCCAGCCAATGGACGGGACGCAAACGACGCCGAGCCCGGCGAGCTGCTGGTTGTAGGCAGAAGGCCATTCGCTGCCGCCGCGAATGTCCGCGCATACAACGGGCAACCCCACGTCCTGGCCGGCCTTGACCTCGGTCACGCTTTCGACCAGATAGGCGGTTCCCCCGGGCAACAGGTCAGCCAGGCATTCACCGCCGTAGAGGGAGGACACCGGCTCAGCGGCCATGCCCAACTCCGCGCTGTCCCCGCCGCCAGACGGGTAGCATTGGGCGCGAACGGGGCGGCCGATACAACCGGCTTCTCCGGCGGCCGTTCGAGCCGGCTGGGCTCTGGCGGCCGCGCTTCCCTATCGCCTGCCGGTGCCCGCGGTTTCGTGCGCCTCGATGAACCGTGCCAGTTCGGCCTCAGAGACGAGGGTGCGCCGGCCAAGCTTCACCGCCCCCAGCTCCCCTCGGCTAACGAGCATCCATGCGAAGGATCTAGAAAGCCCGAGGCGCTCGGCCGCCTCCTCGACCCGCAAGAGCCGCCCAACTCCACCGTCCATCCAATGCACCCTCCTGCGCAGCTCGGACGTCTCGGACCAGACGATGGCACAGGGATCGTATGATCCGTATATGACGGATCGCGACCACCTGGCGATCCTGGCCGAGCCAATCCCCGTTCCGACCCACGTCGATCTCAGCGAAGATGGGAAGTGGATCCGCTGGGACCGGTTCCACGAGGGTCCGCCGGAGTCTCGCCGGCTCGGCTTCCAGGCTCTGGCAGGCTTCCTGGCGCTGCGAGACCCGGCGGCCGGACCCGAGAGGATCCGCGACTATGCCCGGCAGTGGGGGGTTCTCGCCATTTGCCGCCATGGGTTCCCGACCAGCCACGCCCATAACGGCGACCTAGGCCCCGACTCCCCCGTCTTCCCCGAGCACACGGGCTGCCTACCCTTCAGGGCCTACGAGGAGCCGCACTACCTAGACGCCCGGCGGCGGCTCGCAGCGGAGGGGAGGGGGATCATCAGCCACGGGTTAGTCCTCACCGGCATGGAGCCGATCGCGTACTGGCAGGCCACCGCGACGGCGTTCTGGGCGGCGCTCCAGCTCGCACGGCAGCTGCGGGCGGCCCAACTCGGTCGGCGCGAGGACTGGCGGCTCGTCTACGAGTGGCCACCGGGCCGGGCCGTCCCGATCCGGTTCGGGCAGTGGGAAGCGCCCCAGCCGCCCCCTGCCGACCCGCTTCCACTCCCGGGATCGTGGTCGCCGGGGCTCTGGATGGAGCGGGCGGAGGAGCACCGGGAGCTGGAGAAGGCCCGTGGGACTTGGAATCCGCCGGAGGAGGCGCCCAATACGGATGCCGGCTGGACCATCTGGCTCCGCGATGGGATGCGCCGCACCCGCGCGATCGTGGACGGCTTGGAGAGCGGTGACGTGGCCACGACGCCCGCGGGTCAGCAGACCGCGCTGGCGGCGTTCGTGGACCGGTGGCTCGAACTTGGGGCCGTGCGGCCGGTCTTTCAGTGGACCGACCAAGGTCCTCGGCTGAGCTTCAATGCCGGGGGGCTGTTCGGGGCCTTGGCCGTACACCTCGCGGTCCGGGTGATGAACGCCCAGGGCTGGGCGACCTGCAGCGGGTGCGGCGCGCCCTATGCTCCCTGGAGGCAGGAGCCTGTCGGCCGCCGGACCTACTGCGATGGCTGCCGCAAGAAGCGCGTTCCAGTGCGGGACGCTGCGCGCGACTACCGCGCTCGCGAGCATGCGAAGGCAACCGGCGTGGCGCTATGACCCGCCGCGGGCATGGCGAGGGCACCGTTTACCGCCGGGCCGATGGCCGCTGGGAGGCTGCCCTGCAGGTCGACGGGCGGCGCCGCCGCTGGGCGGCCCGGACTCGGGCCGAGGTCGCCGGCCAGCTCGCGGCGGCGCAACACGCGACGGCGCAGGGGCTGCCTATGCCCGGGGCCCGGACCGCAGTGGCGGAATTCCTCGACCGATGGCTGGAAGCCGTGGAGCCCCACCTCAGGCCCCGGAGCCTTCAGCACTACCGCTACTTTGCCGCCATGATCTCTGGCGAGCTAGGCGCCCTCAAGCTCGCCAGGCTCGGCCCTGCCGAGGTCGGGGCGATGCTGACCCGGCTGCGAGACCGCGGGCTCAGCCCCCGGACCTGCGCCCATGCCCGCGCTGTGCTCCGAACCGCCCTGAACGACGCCGAGAAGTGGGGTCTGGTCAGCCGCAACGTGGCCCGGCTGGCGGACCCGCCCCGCGTGCCACGCCCGGCTCCCAAGACCTTGCCGCCAGCCGAGGTCAACCGGATGCTGGCGGCGGTCCGGCAGACCGACGTTGGCCACCTGGTCGCCGTTGCCCTCCATACCGGGATGCGGCAGGGCGAACTCCTGGGCCTCCGCTGGAGCGACCTCGACTTGGCGAAGCGGCAGCTCACCGTAGGGGCGAGCCTCCAGCGGCTCGGCTCCGAGTCCGCGCTGGTCGAGCCGAAGTCGGAGCACAGCCGGCGGACCCTGCGGCTGTCCGCTCCCGCCTTGGAGGCGCTCCAGGCTGAGAGGCAGCGCCAGTTGGAGGCGAAGCTGGCCGCTGGTCCCGCCTGGCAGCCGACCATAGCCGGCCTGGTGTTCACCGACCGGCTGGGAGCGCCATTGGTGGGCACTACCGTCACCCACGCCTTCCAGCGGACTCTCCGGGCTGCGGGACTGGCCCCGCTGCGCTTCCACCACCTGCGCCACCTCTTCGGGGGCCTCATGCTCGGCAGCGGGGTTGATCTGGCGACAGTCAGCCACATGCTGGGCCACTCCTCGGTGGCCTTGACCGCCAGCACTTACGCCGGGGTGCTCCCCAGCCTGCGGGATGACGCCGTGGAGCGGTTCGAGCGGTTCCTCAGCCAGCCCACCTGACCTCTGGCCTTCGGGCCTATGCCGTCAATTTGCCGTCAAGAGAGGGCAAGCTGAGCCACCGGAGAGGCGGTATTGAGATTAGAAAGTGGAGCCGACGGGGAGACTCGAACTCCCGACCAGCTGTTTACAAAACAGCTGCTCTACCACTGAGCTACGTCGGCCAAACTCGGGCAGTTCGGCAGTATAGGCAGGGGCGAGGCACTCAGCCGGTTGCTGTGGCCGCCGCCAAGTAGCCGAAGCGCCGCTGCCGCGCCATCTCGTACAGCAGCAGGGCCCCGGCGACCGAAACGTTGAGGGACTGGACTCGGCCCCCCATCGGGATCGACACCAGCTCATCGCAGTGGCGCCTGGTCAGGGGCCGCAACCCCTCACCCTCAGCTCCCACCACCAGGGCCACCGGCAACTTCAGGTCGACCTGGTCGCAACGCCGATCCCCGGCCGCATCCAACCCCACCACGGCGACGCCCCGTTCCCGGAGCTCCCGCAAAGTCTGGACCAGATTGACCACCCGGACCAGCTGGAGATGCTCGATGGCCCCCGCACTGGCCTTGGCGGCCGCCGCCGAGAGAGGCGCGGTTCGATGCCGGGGCAGGATGAGGGCGGTCACTCCCAAGGCCTCCGCGGTGCGCGCCAGGGAGCCCAGGTTCTGGGGATCTTGGACTTCATCCAAGCAGAGGAAGACCGGTGACCAGCCGGGATCGTGGTGCTCCAGCAACCGCCCCAAGATGTCCCCGGTGGCGAGTTGGCGGCCGTCGAAGTAGGCAGCCACGCCCTGGTGGTGCTCGGTGTGGGCGACGTCGTTGAGCCGGCGCCGCGGGGTGGACTCCTGGACTACTCCGGCCACCCGGGCCCGCTCGATGATCTCGCCCAGGCGGGGATCTGAGCTGAGGCCGGGAGCCAGCAGCAGGCGGCGGATCCGGCGCTTGGCTCGCAGCGCCTCCAGGACCGGGTTGCGTCCGTACAGGATCTCTGGCATCAGAGCCGATGCCAGCGGGTGCCTTCCTTGGTGTCCTCGACCACGATGCCCAGCTCCAGCAGCTGATCCCGGATCCGGTCCGCCTTTGAGAAATTGCCCTTGCTGCGAGCGTCCTCGCGGCGGGCGAGTGCTTGTTGCTCTTCGGTGGTGAGCGTGGCGTCCTCGGACACGGCGGCCCGCTCGATCACGGCCAGCCGGCTGTCGGCGGTGCGCAGGGTGAGCAGGGCGGCACCGCAGCCGTCGCCGCCGGCTCGCCCCTCGTCGAGAAGTCGATTGCCCTCGCGAACCAGATCATGAAGCGAACCAAGGGCCAAGGGGAGGTTGAGGTCGTCGTCCATGGCCGCCTCGAAGCGATCCTGGGCGCGCTGAGCGGCCACCGTCAGGGGATCGCCCGACCCCGCGGTCTTGAGCTCGCCCCCGTGGGCCGCAGCGCACCGGCGCCAGAAGGTGGCCAGCCGATCGAGCGCGTCAGAGGCGCCCACCAGATCTTCCTCCTGGAAGTGGAGGCGCTGGCGGTAGTGAGTGTTGCCCAGCAGGTGGTAGCGCACCGCTAGCGGGCTGTGGCCCCGCTCGAGCAAGGTGGCGAGGGTCACGAAGTTGCCCTCGGACTTGGCCATCTTCCCCCCCTTCACCACTAGGTGCTCGACATGGAACCAGAGGCGGACGAAGGGCTGGCCGGTGGCCGACTCGGACTGGGCGATCTCGTTCTCGTGGTGGGGAAACTTGTTGTCGACGCCGCCACAGTGGATATCGATCGATTCCCCCAGCAGCTCCATCGCCATGGCCGAGCATTCGATGTGCCACCCGGGTCTCCCCCAGCCAAACGGAGAGGGCCAGGCGGCCAGATCGCCCTCCTTGCCCGCCTTCCAGAGGGCGAAATCTCGGACCGCCTCTTTGGCCTCGTACTCGTCGGCATCGACCCGGCCGCTGGCCCCGGTGCTGAGTCCCTGCACGTCCAGCCGCGAGAGCCGGCCGTAATTGGGAAAGGAGTCCAAGCGGAAGTAGACGGAGCCCTCGCTCTGGTAGGCGTGACCGGTGGCTACCAGTCGCTCCACCAGCGCCAGCATCGGACCCAGGTACTCGGTAGCACGCGGGTAGTGAGCGGCCGGCTCAATCCGGAGCCGGTCCAGGTCCAGAAAGAAGGCTTCCTCGAAGGGAGTGGTGAACTCGGCTAGGGTCTCGCCGAGGGCGGTGGCCTTGGCGATGATCTTGTCGTCCACGTCGGTGATGTTCATCACCTGCTCCACCTTCAGGCCCCGGGCCTCCAGGTGCCGCCGGAGTAGATCCTCCGCCAAGTAGCTCCGGAAGTTGCCAATGTGGGCCCGGTCGTGGACGGTGGGACCGCAGGTATACATCGTGACCTGGCCTGGGTGCAGCGGCTGCAACACTTCCAGGGCTTGGGTCAGGCTGTTGAAAAGGCGGATAGGCATGCCCGGTTTATGTTATTCCCGGTCGGACCGACTTCCGCCACCCACCCGCGCCACTGCCAGGGCAGCCATCCCCTCGCCCCGTCCGGTGAGGCCCAAACCGTCGCTGGACTTCACTTTGACCGAGATGTAAGCGCCATCCAGCGCGAGCACCTCGGCCACCGCCGCTTCCATCGCCCGGCGGAAGGGACCGAGACGAGGGGCCTCGGCGATCACCGTTCCGTCGAGGCCGAGGATCTCGATGCCCGCTTGCGCCAGCAGGTCCCCCACTCGACGCAGGAGGTCCAGCGATGACGCCCCCCGCCAGCGCTCGTCGGTGGAGGGGAAATGCTCGCCGATGTCTCCCAGGCCGCTGGCGCCGAGAAGAGCGTCGGCCAGGGCGTGGCAGAGCACGTCGCCGTCGGAGTGCCCCAGCAGCCCGTGCTCGTACTCGATCTCGATGCCCCCGATGCGGATCGGTCCCGGACCGCCAAAGCGGTGCACGTCTACTCCCAGGCCGATCCCCGGCAGACGCCTCCCGCTCATTGGCGCGCCCAGGCGCCGCTGCCCAGCCAGGACCTAAGCGCCAAGATGTCCTCGGTTCGCGTCACCTTAAGATTTCGGGGATCTCCTTGGACCGCGGCGACCGGCTCGCCCAGCGCCAGCACCAGAGCGGCGTCGTCGTCGGCATCCCGTCCCGCCGCCTGGGCCTCGCGGTGGGCTCGGAGCAGGAGCGCGAGGCGAAACGCCTGGGGGGTTTGAATCGCCGCCAGATCGGCCCGCGGCAGCACCTGCTCCAGCTGGCTGCCCCGGAGTACGGCGGTGCTGTCGGCTACTTGGACGCAGGCGGTGGCGGCGCCCACCTCCCGGGCCGCCCGAAGCACCTTGGCGCACAGCTCGGAGGTCACTCCCGGTCGGGCCCCGTCGTGGACCAGGATCATCTCCCGAGTGCATAGCGCCAGCCCCCGGGCAACCGAATCTTGCCGCCGAGCTCCCCCCTCGACGCAGCGGCAGCCCAGGCGCGGAGCCGCGCTGGCAGCCAGCTCCATGACCCGGCGATGATCCCCGGGGTCGGTCACCACCACCAGCTCATCAACGCCGCTGGCGGGGTCGCCGAGAGCCTGCAGGACCCAGGCCAGTACTGGTTGGCCGCTGAGGTCAGCCCAGAGCTTGGGTCCCCCAAACCTGGCGCCAGATCCCGCCGCAGGCACCAGGGCCGTGGCCCCCGGGAGTGCGTCGCCCAACCTCAGGACCCGGGGCTGGCCGCGGGTTTGGAACGGCGGCGGGAGACCGGCGGTGGCCCGGACGGGCCAGGGTCATCCCCGTTCAGATCGGAAGTTTGCACGAAGACCATGCGGCCAGAGGCCGTCTGGATGACACTCCGCACCGTGGTGGTGACCCGTTCGCCCAGGTGGGCCAGACCGCCTTCCACCACCAGCATCGTGCCGTCCGGGAGGTAGCCGACCCCCTGATCCGCCTCCCTCCCCTCCTTGACCACATCCACCTCCAGCTTTTCCCCGGGAACCAAGGCCGGTCGGAGAGCCGTCGCCAACTGGTTGAGGTTGAGCACGATCAGTCCCTCGATCTGAGCCACCCGGTCCAAGTTGTAGTCAACGGTCAAGAGGGCCGCGCCCTGCTCGCGAGCCAGCCGCACCAACCGGGCGTCGACATCGGGCATGGATGGGTAATCAGTCTGGGGAAATTCGAGATCGAGACCCGGCAGCGAGCGCAGCTCCTCCAGCATGGCCAGTCCGCGCCGACCTCGAGCCCGGCGGATCGGATCGGCAGAGTCCGCCACCGACTGCAGCTCGGCCAGGACGAATTGGGGCACCTGGAGCTCGTAGAGGCAGAAGCCGGCGCGAGCCAGATCCAGCAGGCGGCCGTCGATGACCGCGCTGGTGTCCACCACGACCCGCGCCAGAGGCGCCGAGGCGACCCCTAGCGGAAGCCCCAGCCGCGAGAGTTCCCGTCGTCGTCGGCGCCCCACGGAGATCCCCAGAGGCACCAGGATGAAGGCCACCCCCACGGCCACCAGCCACCCCAAGCCCCCGGGTAGCCCGGAGGCAATCAGAGCCACCAGGGCAGCGATAACCAGGGCGACGACGACCCCCGCTAGAGCCCCGATTAGCTCGGGAAGGGGAACCGTAGCCAGCTCTTCCTCGGCCCAGATGTAGGGACGCACGCTGAGTGCTGGGCCGAGCAGGTACCCGACGCCGCACCCCAGCCCCAGCCCCAGGACCAGCACCACCGTCTTGATCTCCCAACCGGAAAGGGGGGACTTGAAGATTTTGAGGATCACCGTGGCGTACAGGGTCCCCAGCACCGCGCCCACCGACATGCCCAGCAGGCTGGCGATCCGAGACGCGCGCCTGGTCCCTGGGCGCTCGCCCTTCGTCGGAACGGCGCTGTCGGCGGCGGCTACGGTTCCGGGTGCCTCCCCGGGCTCAGACGGGTCCGCCACCCTCGCCGCCACTGGGACCGGCGGCTCCCGCCCCGGCCGGCTCGGCAGCTGGGGGTACTTCTTCGACTAATTCGGGAGGCGGCGGCGGCCCCGGCACCACGTGAGTCCGGATGTTGCCGTCCTCCACGTCGATGGTGACCAAGTCCCCGGGCGAGAATAGGATCTTCAGCAGCTCCTCGCTGAGCGGGTCTTCGATGTCGGTTTGAATGACCCGGCGCAGGGGGCGAGCCCCGAACTGCTTGTCGAACCCGCGCTCTGCGAGGAGGTCCTTGGCCTGGTCGGTGACCAAGAGGCTGAGCCCCTGCCGTTGGAGGTGCTCGCGAACCCGAACCAGCATGAGGTCGACAATCTGCCGCGTCTCATGGGTGCGCAGGCGATGAAAGACGACTACCGCATCGACCCGGTTGAGGAACTCGGGACGGAAGGAGCGCTTCAGCTCGTCGGTGATGCGCTCGCGCATCTTGCTGTGCTCTTGGTCCTCGCCGCTGCGGCCGGGAACCCCGGTCTGAAAGCCCATCGACAGGTTGGTTCCGACGCCCTGAATGCCCAGGTTGCTGGTCATGATCACGATGGTGTTGGCGAAGCTGACCGCCTTCCCCTTGGCGTCGGTGAGCCGGCCGTCCTCGAGGATCTGCAAGAGCATATTGAAGAAGTCAGGGTGGGCCTTCTCGATCTCATCGAAGAGGACCACGCTGTAGGGTCGGCGGCGGACCGCCTCGGTCAGCTGCCCGCCCTCGTCGTAGCCCACGTAGCCGGGCGGCGAGCCCACCAGCCGGGCGGTGCTGTGCCGCTCGGCGAACTCCGACATGTCGAGCCGGATCAGGGCATCGTCGTTGTCGAACAGGAAGGAGGCCAGCGAACGCGCCAGCTCGGTCTTGCCCACCCCCGTGGGGCCCAAGAATATGAAGGATCCGATCGGGCGGCGGGGGTCCTTGAGCCCCGCTCTGGCCCGTCGCACCGCTTGGCAGACGATCTTGACTGCCTCATCCTGGCCAATCAACCGCTTGTGGATCTCTGACTCCATCGCCAGAAGCCGCTGGGTCTCCGCCTCCACCAGCCGGCTGACCGGCACCCCCGTCCAGGAGGACACGATGTCCGCGATGTGCTCCTCGTTGACCTCGGGCACCGTCTTTCCCAGTTCATCGCGCCAGGCGGCCTCCTCGATCGCGTACTCCGCCTTGAGCAGCTTGGCCTCCTCGTCTAACTTGGTGGCGGACTCGTAGTCCTGCTTCTCGACGGCGTCGTCCTTGCGGGTCTGGAGCGCGCGCACGTGCCGCTGCTTGGCGCGCAGTTCCGGCGGGGTGGTGGTCAACTTCATCCGCACCCGAGCCGAAGCTTCATCGATGAGGTCGATCGCCTTATCCGGCCACGAGCGGTCGCTGACGTAGCGCCCGGAGAGCTCGGCTGCGGCTCTCACCGCAGCATCGCTGATGGTCACCCGGTGGTGCTTCTCGTACAGGCTGCGCACCCCGTGGAGGATCTCCACCGTCTCCTCCAGCTTGGGCTCCTCCACAAAGACCGGCTGGAAACGCCGCTCCAGCGCAGCATCCTTCTCGATGTACTTGCGGTACTCGTTGATGGTGGTCGCGCCGATGCACTGGATCTCACCGCGGGCTAGGGCCGGCTTCAGGATATTGGCGGCGTCGATGGCCCCCTCGGCGGCGCCGGCTCCCACCAGGGTGTGCAGCTCGTCGATGAACAGCACCACCTCCTTCGACGAGCGGATCTCGTCGAGGATCTTCTTGAGCCGCTCTTCGAACTCGCCCCGGTACTTGGTCCCCGCCACCAGGCCGCCCATGTCCAAAGTGAGGACCCGCTTGTTGGCGAGAGACTCGGGGATCTCCTGGTTCACGATCGCCTGGGCCAGCCCCTCGGCGATCGCGGTCTTGCCCACTCCCGGCTCGCCGATGAGGGCGGGATTGTTCTTGGTGCGTCGGGAGAGGATCTGCACCACCCTCTCGATCTCCATCTCCCGGCCGATGACCGGGTCCAGCTGGTTCTTGGTCGCCAGTTCGGTGAGGTCACGGCAGAACTGGTCCAGCAACGGGGTCTTGCTCGACTTCTTGCGTTCCGGCGGCGGCTCGTCCTCAAGCCCCTGCTCCTTGAGCAGCGAGTCCAGCTCATGGCGGACTTTGTCCAAGCTGGCACCGAGGTCCTCCAGCACGTGGGCGGCGATGCCCTCGCCTTCGATCAGAAGTCCGAGCAGCAGGTGCTCAGTGCCGACGTAGGTGTTGTTCATCCGCTTCGCCTCTTCAAAGGCGATCTCGATCACCTTCTTAACCCGGGAGGTGGGGATGATCTGCTGGACGATGATCCGCTCGTTGCGGCCTAGCACCGAGTCGATGGTGTCCCGCACCTTGTCGATCTCGACCCCCAGGTTCGACAGCACCTTGGCCGCCAGTCCCTCACCCTCCCGCAGCAGCCCCAGCAGCAGGTGCTCGGTGCCGATGTACGAGTGGTGGGACTTCTCCGCCTCGTCCTGCGCCAGAGTCAGGACCTTCTTGGCCTTCTCGGTAAAGCGCTCAAACGGGTACACGGATCATCTCCTTGAGCCCGATGGGAAGACGGTCGGCAGCGCAGGCTGCCGCCATGGCTGGAATGGCTCGCGGGCTCGGGGCGGGGCCGATCACCAGCGCATTATGCCCAATTCGGGCCCCTCGAACCCCGAGGCTTCTCCTCGTTCGCCCGCTTGACTCAGGGCAGCTCCCGAGCGGCGGTGGCTGAGATGGAGGCATGAGGTCCAATCCAAGGAGTCGGGAAGCCGGCAGCTAGGGGGGCGGCGCGTCCTCGACGCCACTCAACTTCTGCCGCAGGCCGGCGACGTTCACGCCCAGCGCCACCAGCACCTGAACTGCTGGCTCCGACTCCTCCGCGGTGATGGCGAGCAGCAGATGCTGAGTGTCCACCCGTTCGGTGGGTCCGCGCTCCGCCTCCTGGGGAGCCACCCTGTTTACCGCCTTGCGGAGTCCGCTAGTAGGCAGCACGCTCTGCACCGCGAGCCGGCGGGAAGTAGTCCATCCAGTCCGGGCCAACGCCTGGCGCACCCGCGCCAAGTCCACTCCTACCGCGAGCAGCACCTGGGCGGCGGTGCCTTCACCTTGACGTACCAGACCCGCCAGGAGATGCTCGGTACCGATGTAGCCCACAGCAGATTTCACCGCCTCCTCCTCGGCGAGCGCCAGGGCGCTCATAGCCTCGCTGGTGAAGCAGCCGAGCGTGCTCAATTCGCGGCGGCAGGGCAAGAACGATTCCCGCGCCGGGCGGCCGCGGTACCCGAGCTCTCCCCACCGAGCAGCCCCACCGATTGGCAGGCGCACCCCGATGCTGTCCTCATCCACCTGCTGCGGCAGGTGGTCTCGCACCTTCTCGACGTCAACGCCCAGGTTCTCCAGCACGTGGGCGGCGATGCCCTCGCCCTCGATCAGCAGACCCAGCAAAAGGTGCTCAGTGCCGACGTGAGTGTTGTTCATCCGCTTCGCCTCTTCAAAGGCGATCTCGATGATCTTTTTGACGCGGGAGGTGGGGATGATCTGCTGGACTCTGATCTCTTCGTTGCGGCCCAGCACCGAGTCGATGGCATCCCGCACCTTGTCGATCTCGACGCCCAGGTCCGAGAGTGCTCGGGCGGCCAGCCCGTCGGGCTCTCGCAACAGCCCGAGCAGGAGGTGCTCGGTGCCGATGAAGGAGTGGTGGGACTTCTCCGCCTCGTCTTGGGCGAAGGTCAGGACCTGCTTGGCCTTTTCGGTGAAGCGCTCAAACGGGTACACCGCTCGCTCCCTTGCCAACCCAGGATCTGCCAAACCGCGCCTGGCCTGATTCTGCCGCCTTGCAAGTCAGCTGGCAATGCCATACCTGCTTTGGCAATAGACCCGAGACGGAACCCCACGGCTAGCGCCAGCGTCGGGTCAGCGCCCAGCGGGGCGCGGCGGACTAGGCCTCTTCGCTCTCGCGGTGCTCGGCTGCCTCATCGGCGGTGGGGCCTTCCCCCACCTCCGCGGTCCCCTCGGCCTTCGCCGAGTCTTCCGCATTAGGCTCGGCCAATTCCACAGCGGCAGGGCTCACCTCAACCTCCGGGGTCCCCTCGGCCTCCGCTGCGTCTTCGGCATCCGCTGCGTCTGACTGCTCAGCGGCAAGGCTCCCCTCGACCTCCGGGGTTGCGTCGGCCTCCGCTGCGTCTTCGGCCTCCGCTGCGTCTGACTGCTCAGCGGCAAGGCTCCCCTCGACCTCCGGGGTCGCGTCGGCCTCCGCTGCGTCTTGGGTCTCCGCCGCGGCCGCCACCTTGGCCCGGCTGCGCCTGGGCTTGGCCACGGGCTCGGGCTCCGGACTGGAATCCTCGTCCATGTCCGGCTCGTAGTCGGCGGCGGCGGCGTAGTCCTGGTCGCCCGGAATCTCCTCCGGGGGCAGGTGAGCGGGCCGGGGCAGAAGCTGACGGTAGGAGAGCGAGATCCGGCGGCGGGTACGATCCGCTTGGAGCACGATCACCTTGACCGTGTCGCCGACCCGCAGCACGTCTTCGGTCCGCTCGACATGCTCCCAGGAGAGCTCACTGATGTGGAGCAGCCCTTCGACCCCGTCGGCGATCTGCAGGAAGGCCCCGTACTTCTTGGTCTTGGTGACAATGCCCTCGATCTCGGTGCCGGCCGGGAAGCGGGCCTCGATGCTGTCCCAGGGGTCGTCGCTCATCTGCCGCAACGAGAGTGAGATGCGCGATAACTCAGGATCCAGCTTGATCACCTTGACGGTGACCTCGTCGCCCACCGCCAGCATGTCCGAAACGTTGCTGACCCGATCCCACGAGAGCTCGCTGATGTGGATCAGACCATCCGCGCCGCCCAGATTGATGAAGGCGCCGTAGGAGGTGAGCCCGCTGACCCGGCCGGTGACCACGTCGCCCACGCTGAGCCGCTCGAAGAGCTCTTCTCGCTGCCGGGCCCGGTCCTCGTCCTGGGCCGCCCGCTGGCTGACGATCAGTCGGTTGCGCTTTCGATTGACTTCCAGAATCTTGACCATGATCTGCTGGCCAACTAGGTCCATCAGATTGCCGGAGTGGGTACGCGCCACCTGGGAGCTGGGCAGGAAGCCCCGCAAGCCCATGATGTTGACGATCAGGCCGCCTTTGTTCTGCTCGCGAACCTCGGCCTCGACCCCCTCCCCCGAGCTCTCCTTCTCGGCCGCCTTGGCCCAGATGCCCTCAGCTCGCGCCCGGCGCAGGCTCAGCACTACGTTGCCGTCCTCGTTTTCGGACTGGAGGACGTAGACCTTGATCTTGTCCCCCGGGTTGAGGGTCACGGATTCCTCGGCCCGCCCGGTCAACTCCCGGTTGGAGATGACCCCCTCGGACTTGGCCCCGATGTCAACTAGCACCTCGTCGGGATCGACCCGGACGACGGTTCCGTCGACGATGTCCCCGTAGGTCAAGGTTCGGATGGATTCAGCGCTGGTGCGCAGGTACTCCTCCATGGAGCTGAAGATGGTCAGCTCCTCGGCGGGTGCCTCAGTGGCGAGCTCGGACAACGGCCTGTTGAATCCTCCAGAACAGCGTCATTGGCGCGCTTAAGCAGAGCGCCAGCGCGGGCGAGAGTATAGCAGCGATCCTCCGAGATCCACCCGATCGTGGTGGCCGCCGGAGTCAAGATCGCGAGCCCGCTTCCGGCCCAGAATGGCAGACTGGAGAGGCCCCGGACCGCCGCGGTGGACCGGATCGAGTGGACGGACCCAAAGGAGACATCAGTGAGCGTAGCCCCCACCCAACAGATCTATCAGTACCGCGAGGTCGATTCCCTAGAAGAGGTGAACCGACTGGCCGCCGAGGAGGGCTTCGATTTGTTCCAGGCGGTGGCTCTCGATGGGCAGCTACGCTTCGTGGTCCGCCGCGTGCGCGACTCCGAGTTGGGCCGTCGAGTGGGCTTTGCCGGCTCGGCCTCGGGCCACTAGCCGGTCAGCTGGCTGCCACCACCTTCATGGCCAGGTCGAGGGCGGGGGCACTGTGGGTGAGTCGCCCCACCGAGATGTAGTTCGGTCGGGCGGCGGCGTAGGCGGCCAGGTTCTCCAGGCGCACCCCGCCGCTGACCTCAACCTCGGCTTGGTTACCGACCAGAGCAACCGCCTCCCGCACCTGCGCCGGGGTGAAGTTGTCCAGCAGCACCCGACCGACGCCGAATCCCAGGGCCGTGGCCAACTCCGCCTGCGAGCGCACCTCGACCTCCACCTCCCGGGCTGGGTACCGGCGGGTGGCCCGGCCCAGGGCCGCCTCCAGGCCCCCGGCCAGGTCCACGTGGTTGTCCTTGATGAGGATCGCGTCGTAGAGACCCATCCGGTGGTTCCGGGCTCCCCCGATGCGAGCGGCGTACTTCTCCAGCCGGCGGAGACCCGGCACTGTCTTGCGGGTGTCCAGGATCTCCACCCCGAAGGGACGCGCCACCTCGACGAACTGGGCGGTGAGGCTGGCGATCCCCGACAGGTGTTGCAGAAAGTTGAGGGCGGTCCGCTCGCCCGCCAGGACCCCAACGGCCCGGCCCGTCACCCGCATCGCCACACTGCCATCCCCGAGCGGTGCGCCGTCCTGAAGCAGGTCGGAGCACTCGATTGAGGTATCGAGCTGGCGAAAAACCTCGTGGGCCAGGGCCAGCCCGCAGAGCACCCCCGAATCCCGGGCGATCACCTGGGCCGTGCCGCGCTGGCCCGCCTCGAGGACGGCGTCGCCGGTGAGGTCGATGCCGCGGTAGTCCTCGGCGAGGGCCAGTTCCACCACGGCGGTGATCTCAGCCGGGTCGAGCTGGCTCAATCGGCCTGAACTCCAGAGGCGCACCGCGCCTTTGGATCACGGCGCCGAGGAATCGACGCTCTACCGCGGGATGGTCCTGCCGGAAGTGAGCCCCTCGGCTCTCTTCCCGATAGTGGGCAGCTTCCACCAGCAGCGCGCTGGTGCCCAGCATGCCGCGCAGCTCACTGAGCCGGGGCTCGACGGGCAGCTCCGGCACCTGCTCCGCCAGCTGGGCCAGCTGCCCAGCGGTCCGGGCCAGACCCGCCTGGTCGCGGACGATTCCGGCGCCGCTCCACATCGCCTCCTGGAGCCGGCGCCGGAATCCGCCTAGCTGCTCGGGGGCCAAGTCCTCAAGCTCCAGCTGTCCCGGCGGCTCGGGAGGATCGAGGCGGGCCCGCTCACCCGCTCCGAGGACCGCCTCGACCGCCCGGGCCGCGAACACCAGCGACTCCAAGAGGCTGTTGCTGGCGAGTCGGTTGGCTCCGTGGACCCCGGTCGAGGCGACCTCTCCGGCGGCGAACAGGCCCGGGACGGTGGTGGCGCCGAAGAGGTCGGTTCGCAGTCCCCCCATTTGGTAGTGGGCGGCGGGCGCCACCGGGATCGGCTGCTTGGAGAAGTCGATTCCATGGCCGGCGCAGGTGGCCACGATGTTGGGGAAGCGGACCCGCGCCTGGGTGGCTCCGATGGGCCGCAGGTCGAGCCAGACGTTGTCCAGAGACCGCTCGGCCATCCGCTCGCTGATCGCGCGAGCGACCACGTCGCGACCCGCCAGCTCCCCGGCCGGGTCGGCTTGGAAGAGGAACCGCTCCCCCAGATCGTCAACCACCAGTGCCCCTTCACCGCGGACTGCCTCCGAGATCAGGAAGGGAGGGGCTCCGGGTAGCGCCAAGGCGGTGGGATGGAACTGGACGAACTCCAGGTGGGCGATCTCGGCCCCTGCCTGGTAGCCGAGCCAGACCCCGTCCCCGGTGGAAGGCTCGGGATTGGTGGTGTAGCGGTAGAGCCGGCCCAGCCCTCCGGTGGCCAGAAGCACCGCCCCCGCCTCCAGGCGGCGGATCGCTGGCTGGCGCATCGAGATCGCCTCCACCCCCCAGCAACTTCCGTCGCTGATCAACAGGCGCCGGACCAAGTGCTCTTCCAAGATCAACTCCACCGAACCCGCGGCCCGCCGGGCCAATAGCTCCTCCACCTCCTTGCCGGTGGCATCGCCGCCGGCATGGACGATCCGCGACCGGGAGTGGGCCGCCTCCTTGGCCACCAGCAACACCCCGTCCTGGGTGTCGAAGTGAACCCCCAGCTCGATCAACTCGCGGATCCGCCCGGGTCCCTCGTCCACCAGGACCTCGACCGCCCGGGGATCGCAGAGCCCTCGGCCGGCCGCGATGGTGTCAGCGGCGTGGAGCAGCGGGCTGTCGTCCGGGTCGACCGCCGCGGCGATGCCGCCCTGGGCGTAGCGGCTGCTGCACTCCTGCATGGTCGCCTTGGTCAGGACCGCGACCCTGAGACCTGAGTGAGCGGCCTTGACCGCGGCGAAGAGGCCGGCGATCCCGCTTCCGACCACCACCAGGTCGAAGCGGCGCGGGGAGGCGTCGACCGAGACCGGCTGACCCATCACTCAGCGGCTCGGGCGCGGCGGCGAGGCGAGCAGCGAGGTGTCGATCAGATGGACCCCGTCAATCTCGGCGGCCACCATCACCCGGGAACCTCCCTCGGCCACCGTCACCGGCTGAAAGTCCAGCGGGTTCACGATCCCAGCGTAGTCGCGTTGAGCCTGAGGCTCGCTATCGATGACCCGAGCGGCGGCCCGAGCCAGCTCGGCCCCGGAGCCCACCCCCGCGGAGAACTGACGCGCCGCCTCCAGCAGTGCCTGGGAAAGGCAGCGCGCCGCCCGGCGTCCCGGCCCCGACAGCAGCTGGTTTCGGCTGCTGAGCGCGACCCCGTCCAGGTCGCGCACCGTCGGACAGATGGACACCTCCGCACCCAAGTCCAGGTCCCGGGCCAGCCGGGATACCACCGCCGCTTGCTGCGCATCCTTTTCGCCGAAGTAGGCTCGGCAGGGCCCGGTCGCCGCCAGCAGCTTGGTGACCACCGTCGCCACCCCCGCAAAGTGGCCGGGCCGCCGCTCAGCCTCCCAGAGCTCTCCCCCAGCGTCCACCATCACCTTGGTCGCGAAACCCTCCGGGTAGAGCGTCTCGACCTCCGGGCAGAAGCAGACATCTACCCCCTGCTCGGCGAGAAGCCCCAGATCCGCCTCCAGCTGGCGAGGGTAGCCCAGGTAGTCCTCCCCGACCCCGAACTGCAGGGGATTGACGAAGATGGAGACCACCACCTTGGAGCAGTCCCTCTGGGCCGCCGCTACCAGCGACAGGTGGCCGGCGTGAAGTGAGCCCATCGTCGGCACCAGCCCCACCGGCTGGCCAGATCCGGTCCACCGGGCGGTCAGCTGGCGCAGTTCACCGGGCGTCGTCACCAGCCGGGGCAGGGCCGCTCGCCGGCTGACGACCGCCGCCGCGGCCGCTTCCGGCTCACCCATAGCCGTGCCCCGGATCGGGGAAGGTACCCGCCTCCACCTCTGCTTGGAATCGGCTGGCGGCCGCGGCCATCTCCTCGCCTAGCGCCGCGAACCGCTTGACGAACTTGGGCACCGGGCCCACGGTGAGGCCGAGCATGTCGTGGACCACTAGGACCTGGCCGTCGCAGGCGGCTCCGGCCCCGATTCCGATGGTGGGAATCGAGGCGGCCGCGGTGAGTTCGCCGGCCAGCTCGGCCGGGATCCCCTCCAGAACCACAGCGAAGGCCCCCGCCTGCTCCAGCCCGGTGAGAGCCTCGCGGATCCGGGCGGCCTGCGCCTCGCCCCTCCCCTGGACCCGGAGGCCGCCCAGGGCGTGGACGCTCTGGGGAGTCAGGCCCAGATGGCCCATCACCGGAATGCCCCGCTCCACCAGGTGGGCTACTACCTCCAGCATCGGTCCGCCGCCTTCCAGCTTGACCGCCTGCATGGCGCCCTCCTGGAGGAGTCGACCCGCCGATCTGGTGGCGTCATCCAGCCCCAGGTGATACGAGAGAAAAGGCAGGTCACCGACCAGCAGGGCCCGCCGAGTGCCTCGAGCCACCGCCTTGGCGTGGTGAATTACCTCGTCCAGGGTGACCGGGATGGTGTCGTACCCACCGTCCCGCAGCCGGTGACCGAGCATGACGCCGCCCAGAGAGTCCCCGACCAGCAGCACCGGGATCCCGGCCTGATCTAGCCAGCAGGCGGTGGTGTAGTCGTATGCCGTCAGCATGGCGAAGCGCTGGCCGTCACGCTTCCACTTGGCCAGGTCGGTGATCTGGATCGGCTTGCGTCCTACCAGCTGTTCATCCACCGGTCAGCCTCCTTGCCCAGTCCGGTCGGCCGGCCCAGTCCTGGCCGCCTCCTGGATCGATGCATACAGATGTGCCAGCGCGGGATCGAATCGACCCAGGGCCTGGCGATGGGCGCTCACGGTGGCGCCGTCTCGGCGCTGCTGAGGACCGCTCAGCCCCAGCACCGGCCCGAGCCGAAGGACATTCCGAGCGCTGGCCCAGTGCAGGGCTCGGAGTCCGTCCCCGAGCTCGGCGCCGCCGCCGGCGGCGGTCCCGAGCTGCTCCGCCAGCTGTTCGAGCAGAACCGGCAGCACCCCTGCGAAGACGGCCGCGGCATGGTACAGGGGACGGTCGACCGCGCCCATCTCGATCACCCGGCAGTCGATAAGTCGCGCCAGCTCCAGGAGCTCCTCTCGCGCCGCGGGGTCAGCCTCGAGCGAGATGAAGGTCTGGTCCAGACAGGAGGGGTCGCCATCCGGCACCGGGGCCAGGGGATGAAAGACCCCGAGCCGAATGCCCCTAGCCGAGAGTGGGGCTAGGGGCCCCAGTCCCTGGCTTCCCGAGCAGTGAGCGACCACCCGGTCATGGAGATCCGGGCCGGATCCCAACTCCTCGGCCAGCGGCTCAATCTCGGAGTCCGGCACACAGAGCAAGGTGAGGCGCGAGGCCGCCAGAACCTCGGCGGCACTGCCGGCGAGCCTCCACCCGACTTCCTGGGCCAGGACCGAGGCCCGAGCCGGAGTCCTAGAGAAGATCAGGCCGGGTGGCGCGCCGAACCGCGCCAGGCGGCCGGTGATCGCCCGGGCCAAGCGCCCGGCACCGACGATTCCATAACCCACTTCCGTCTCGGTCACCTCAGGGATCCAAGCGGATTGAGGTCGTACCTCTAGGCCCCACGGGCCGCCGTTCATGGTAAGCGCCGCGCCGAGAATTAGCTCCCCGCCCTTGGGCGGCGGTCAGCTGGCGGCCGACTGGTCCTCCTCGGCCTGCTGGATCACTTCGTCCATCTCCTTGCGGTCCATCGACTCCACCTCGATCAGGTGGTCAGCCAGGGCCTGCAGGGTGTGGCGCCTCAGGGTGAGCACCTTCTTGGCGGTCAGGTAAGCGTTATCCACCAGGGAGTGCACCTCTTGATCAATCTCCCCGGCCACCTCTTCTGAGTAGTTGCGCTGCTCGCCGAGGTCCCGGCCCAGGAACACCAGCTCCTCTTTGGTGCCGAAGGCCAAGGGTCCCAACTTTTCGCTCATCCCCCACTCGGTCACCATCCGCCGGGCTAGCTTGGTGGCCTTGCCGATGTCGTCCGAGGCTCCCGTCGTGATGTTGGCGTCCCCCAAGATGAGCTCCTCCGCCACCCGGCCGCCCAAGATCCCCGCCAACTGGTCGGTGAGCTCCGCCTTGCTGACCAACACCTTGTCGTGCTCCGGCAGCGCCATGGTCCAACCCAAGGCCATGCCCCGGCTGACGATGCTGATCTTGTAGGGGGGATCGCAGTGCGGCAGGGTCCGCATCACCAGAGCGTGACCCATCTCGTGGTAGGCGATCACCGCCTTCTCCTGGTCGGTGATGCGCCGGGACTTGCGCTCGGGACCGGCCAGGACCCGGGCTATTGCCTCCTCCAGCTCCGGCATGGAGATGACCTTCTTGTTCTGGCGGGCGGCCAGGATCGCCGCCTCATTGATCAAGTTGGCCAGGTCGGCGCCGCTGAAGCCGACTGTCTGCTTGGCCAGTACCTCCAGGTCCACCGAGGTGTCGAGCGGCTTGTTGCGGGCGTGCACCTTGAGGATGTCCACCCGGCCCCGGATGTCCGGGCGATCCAGGGTCACGTGGCGGTCGAAGCGGCCCGGGCGCAACAGGGCCGGGTCCAGCACGTCCGGGCGGTTGGTGGCCGCGATCACGATCACGTGGGTGTTGGTCTCGAACCCGTCCATCTCCACCAGAAGTTGGTTGAGGGTCTGCTCTCGCTCATCGTGGCCGCCGCCCAGCCCGGCCCCGCGCTGCCGGCCGACGGCGTCGATCTCATCCACGAAGACGATGCAGGGGCTGTTCTTTTTGGCTTGGTCGAAGAGGTCGCGGACGCGGCTGGCGCCGACCCCTACAAACATCTCCACGAACTCGGAGCCCGAGATGCTGAAGAAGGGCACGCCCGCCTCTCCGGCGACCGCCTTGCTGAGCAGGGTCTTGCCGGAGCCGGGCGGTCCCACCATCAGCACCCCCTTGGGGATGCGGGCCCCCAGCGCGGTGAAGCGCTCCGGGTACTTGAGAAACTCGACGACCTCGCTGAGTTCCTGTTTGGACTCGTCCACCCCGGCGACGTCAGCGAAGGTGACCTCGGGCTTGTCGCCGGCCACCAATCGGGCCCGGCTGCGGCCAAAGGAAAGCGCCTGATTATTTCCGCTCTGGCTCTGGCGGAGCATGAACCAGATGAAGGCCAGGATCACCAGCACGATGATCACGTTGGGCAGGATCAGGGTTAGAAACACGTTGTCTGAACTAGGCGCCTGAATCGAGTAGTCGCTGTAGCCGTACTTACTGAACAGGCTAGCCGGGTCACTGCTGTCGATGACTGACTGGTACTCAACCCCACCGACGGTCCACCAGTTCACCGACTCCTCGGAGTTGACGACCTCTGCCTGGCGGGTAGTCGAAATGATCGGCTGGCCGGCCGGCACCGGCTTGCCCTCGGACTTCAGCTGGTAGTTGGCCAGCGCCTGCTGAAGCTGCCCGGTGGAGCGGGTGGGAATGGTCTTGCTCGGCGTCATCCGCCAAGCCAGGACGGCGATCGCCAGGAGCGCAATAAAAACGACCGCATAGGCGACGGCCCGGCGCTGGCGTGGCATCCGGCCGATTGTACGCAGTCATCTGAGGCGCCCCTCGCTTCGAAGTGATGAACGCCGGCCCCGAGTCGACGCGCCGCCGCCGGGTCATCCCCGGCGCCCGGATCTGGCTGACCGCCAGTCCCGGGACCGGTAAGTGGCGGTACCTGGATTTGAACCAGGGACACCTCGGTTATGAGCCGAGCGCTCTAACCCCTGAGCTATACCGCCGTTGCCCGCGGCCTCGGGTGGATGAGCGTTGCGGCGCCAAGATTCGAACTTGGGACCTTCGGGTTATGAGCCCGACGAGCTGCCACTGCTCCACGCCGCGCCGAGATTGTACGCGACCAACCCCAGCACGTCAAAGTTCATCGCCAGGTCGGCGCGGACCGCCAGTGGTGTCGCTTGGACCGCGCCTAGTTCAGGCTGCGGGAGGAATTGGACCCAAGAGCGCCTGGGCCAGAGCTTGGGCAGTCTGGCCGACTTCGGCCGCCCCCTGCTGGATCGCGACCGGGCCTGCCGCTTCGACCGGGTTCTCCACGGCGTAGACCTTCTCCCCCGGCGCCACCAACCCCTGGGAGCGGGCGATCTCCGCCTGCGCGGCCGCCGAGGCCGCGGTCCCGAGCTCCTCGCGTTGTGCCTGGACCTGGCGGCTCAGGCTTTGGGACTGGTTCGCCAGGGTGACCACCTGGCGGCGCAGGCTGGCATCCGTGCCCAGACCGCGATACAGACTGAGCGCGATCCAGAGGCCCGCGACGGCCACAATCAACAGCACCGCGTGGCGATGGCCCAGGGAGTGGCCCCGCCGGAAAAGCCGCCAGCGGATGCGCAGCTCTCGGATTAGCCCCGCGATGGGCCCGTCGCCGTCCGCTCGATCCTGGTTCAACGTAAGGTGGGTGTGACTGGGCAGACAGCAGGCGCCAGGGCCCGCTCGTCCGGGTGAGTATACGGCCGCAGGATCCTCTCGGGAAGGGTCCGGCCGACTTCGGCCCTACTTCGACGCGTCGGCTGGAGGGTTAGCCGGCCCAGCGGCGGCCTGCCGCCGTTCTTGCACTTCAGTCTGGCGCCAGGCCGCCCGGCGCTGGGCCGCCACCCGCCGGAGGGCGCCCTCGGCATCGACTTGGTGCTGGCCTGCCAGGGCCACCACCCAGAAGAGCAGCTCGCCGACCAACTCCTCCGCCGATCCCCCGGCTTGCGAGCCCGCAGCCAACTGGCCCAAGGCGGTGGCGGCGGCCAGCGCGGGATTCGGGCCCGCGCCGGTCGGCACGCCGGGCTCCGACCCCCGGTCCTGGCGCCGTTGGATGGCGGCGGCCAGGGCCAGAGCGGGCAACGATCTGGGGATTCCGTCGAGCGCGGACTCTCGCTCCGGCTTCTCCTGCCGCTTGAGCTCCTCCCAGTTGCTCAGCACCTGCGCCACCCCGGCGACCTCCAGTTCGCCGAAGACATGCGGATGCCGGCCGATCATTTTCTCGGTGGCGGCCCGGGCCACGTCTCCGATGTCGAAGCTCCCCTGCTCGGCGGCGATCGCCGAGTGCATCGCCACCTCCACCAGGAGATCACCGAGCTCTTCCGCCAGCTCCTCCGGGCTGCCCTCCTCCACCGCTTGGATCGCCTCGTAGGTCTCCTCCAAGAGAAAGGGAACCAGCGTTTGATGGCTCTGGGCGCGGTCCCAGGGACAGCCCCCCGGCGCCCGCAGTTGCTCCATCACCTCGAACAGCTGGCGCAACTGCTGGAGGTCGTCGTCGGTCACGCGCTGGCCAACTGGGCCATCCGGTCAGCCCGGGCCTGACCCAGCTTCCGGAGGATGCCCATCAGCAGATCGGGCCAGCTGTCACCCACCAACTGGACCCGGAGACGGAATCGGTTGCTGCTGGCCTCCAGCGCCCGGCCGGGCCCCGCGCCGGCCAGGTCGCTGAGAGGCAGGCCGTGGCCCGGTTCGAAGCTGATCACCACGTCGTCCTGGTCGGTCTCGACCGACCGGGCTCCCACCTCCGCCGCCAGGAGCCGGATCCGCAGGGCCAAGATCAGATTCTCCAGCTGCTCCGGCCGCGGCCCGAAGCGCTGGCGGAGGTTGCGGGCGCTCTCATCCAACTCACTCTCGGTGGTCGCCCCGGCCAGCTGCTGGTAGATTCGCAGGCGCAAGCGCTCGTCGGGGACGTACTCCGGCGGCAGCAGGGCCGGGAACGGTAGGTTCACGGCCACCTGGGCCGGCGACTCGGCCAGCTCCTGGCCTCTGGCCTGCAGCACCGCCTGCCGGAGCAGGTGGTTGTAGGTCTCGAGGCCGACCGCCGCTATGTCGCCGTGCTGGGCCTCCCCCAGCACGTTGCCCGCGCCCCGGATCTCCAGGTCCTTGAGGGCCAGGGCGAAGCCCGAGCCGAGGTCTTGCAGATCGGCGACCACATCGAGCCGCTTGTCGGCCCGCTCCGTGAGCGACCGCTGCGGGTCGTAGAGGAAATAGGCGTAGGCCCGCTGCCCAGATCGGCCCACCCTACCGCGGAGCTGATAGAGCTGCGAGAGGCCCATCCGGGAGGCGTCGTCGACGACCAGGGTGTTGGCGTTGGGGATGTCCAGGCCGTTCTCGATGATGGTGGTGCAGCAGAGCACGTCCACCTCCCCGGCCATGAACGCCACCATCACCTTGGCCAGGGCACCCTCGTCCATCTGCCCGTGGGCAACGGCCACGCGGGCGTCGGGCACCAGCTCTCGCAGCCAGTCCACCTCCCGCTGGATGGTCTGAATTCGGTTGTGCACGTAGTACACCTGGCCTTGCCGAGCCAGCTCGCGGCGGATGACGTCCTGGACCAGCCCCTCCTCCTTGGCGGTTACGTAGGTGCGGATCGGCAGCCGGCCCTCCGGCGGGGTCCGCACCACCGAAAGGTCCCGGATCCCGGCCAGCGCCATGTGCAGGGTCCGGGGAATCGGGGTGGCCGAGAGCGACAGCACGTCGACCGCGGTCCGCAGCTGCTTCAGCCGCTCCTTCTGGAGCACCCCGAAGCGCTGCTCCTCGTCCAGGACCACCAGCCCGAGGTTCTTGAAGCGCACATCGCGCTGGAGCAGTCGGTGGGTGCCGATCACGATGTCCACCGTGCCCGCCGCAAGGCCGCCCAGCACCACTAGGGCCTCCTCGTCCGAGCGCATTCGCGAGAGCTGCTCCACGGTGATCGGGAAGGCCGCCAGCCGCTCTAGGAAAGTCAGGTGGTGCTGCTGGGCCAAAACCGTGGTGGGCACCAAGACCGCCACCTGGTAGCCGTCCTCTACCGCCTTGAAGGCGGCCCGCAGCGCGATCTCGGTCTTGCCGAACCCCACGTCTCCGCAGAGGAGCCGATCCATGGGCCGGGGCGACTCCATGTCGCGCTTGATGTCGTCGAGGACCAGCAGTTGATCCCGCGTCTCCTGGTAAGGGAACGACGACTCCAGTTCCTGCTGCCAGCGCGAGTCGGGGGCGAAGGCATGGCCCTGCGCCTCCAGCCGGCGGGCGTAGAGCTCGACCAGCTCTTCGGCGATTTGGTCCACCCGCCGCCGCACCGAGCGCCTGGTGCGCTCCCACTCCCCGGTCCCCAGCCGGGAGAGTTGTGGATGTTCGCCGCCGCCCCCGGAGTAGCGCTCGATCCGGTCCAGGTGCTCGACCGGCACGTAGAGCTTGTGGCCGTCGGCGTACTCCAGCTGCATGTACTCTCGCTCACCTTCTCCATCGGCGACCCGGCTCATAGAGAGAAAGCGCCCGATGCCGTGGTCTCGGTGGACCACCACGTCCCCCGGCTCCAGCTTGAACCGGAATGCCGCCACGTCGACCCCGGACCCGGTGGCGTGGCGGAGCCTCCCGGCGGCACTGGACTCCGCCCGCCGCACGGTGCGCAACAAAGAGGACGCCCGCCGCTTCTGCAAACCGAAGATGTCGGCGTCGGAGAGAACGGCCAGCCGGAGACCGCTCACCACCAGCCCCACCTCCAGATCGCCCGGGGCCACCACCAGGCCCGCCTCCGGAAGTTCGGTGGCGGAGAGCGAGTAGTCCTCGAGCCGGATTGCCTCCAGGCCCCGCTCCTGGGCCAGCTCCAGGACCCGGTCCTCCTGCATGCCCAGGACCAGAACGGTGCCGGTCGCCCGGCGCAGCTCCCGCACCTGGAGCGCGAACTGGTCAATGTCCCCGGCAAAGGTCGGCGCCCCCGCGATCTCCACGTCGGAGCAGACCGAGGAGTCCTCAACCGGCTCGCGGCGCAGGTCCAGACAACGGGGGCCGACCAGCTCGCCGGCCACCGCCTCCAATGAGGCCACGGTCGAGGGCAGGTCGTGGGGCAGCTCCGCGCGGGCCACCTCGGCCTCGTGGATGGACTCCACCTCGTCGAGCCAGGAGCGGGCGACTTGGTGCAGCCTCTGCCATTGCTCGGTCAAGATGACCGTCCCGGGTTGGAGGTGGCGCAGCAGGGTCTGTTCCGGGTCCGCCAGCAGAGGTCCCAAGGCGTCCGCCGGATCAGGCAGAGTCCCTTCCCGAAGAAGTTCCAGGTCGGACTCCCAGCGTTCCCGAACGTCGTCGCGCAGCGCGGCCAGGTCCAGAGCTGCCAGCCGCTCCGCGGCCAGCGCCAGGGCCGGCCGGTCGAGCGGGAACTCCCGCGCCTGGGTGAGGGCCACGGAGTCGAGTCCCGCCCGCGACCCCTGGGTCTCCGGGTCCAGCCGCCAGAGCCCGGCGACTCGGTCTCCCTCCCACTCGGCCCGCCAGGGCCGGCCCTCGGTTGGAAAACAGTCGATGATCCCGCCGCGGCGGGCGAACTCCCCAGGGAAGGAGACGATCGACTCTTGCCGGTAGCCGGACTCCAGCAGCAAGGCGGCTAGCGCCGCAGGCGCGATCTCCGCCCCGGATTCCAGAGAGCTGCGCCAACTGCCGATCCGCTCCGGGGACAATGTCGGCCGGAGGATCGCCGGCAGCGAAGTGACCACTAGCTGCGGCGCGGGCGAGCGCAGGGCCCGCAGCGTTGCCAAGCGGTGCCGCACCACCTCGCCGGAGGGCGCGATCCGGTCGAAGGGAAGCACGTCCGCCGCCGGGAAGAGCAGCACGTCGGTGTCCGATGTCCAGGTCGAGATCTCCTGCCACACCGGCTCCGGCTCTGCCACCAGCAGGCAGACCGGCAACTGGAGCAAGTCCCGCACCAGGGCCGCTACCAGAGGGGTGGCGGCGTGGATAACTCCCCCGACCGCGCTCGCCGGGGCGCCTCCCTGCAGCCAGTCCTCGAGGCCCGTCCCCAGAGGGAGCGCCGCCATCCGCGCGAGCAGGGTCCGGGGCCGGGCCAGGGTAGCCACCTGAGCAGCGGACCGCGGTGCGGGCTTACTCGGCATCGGCAACGTCCTCGGGATCAACCCGGTTGTACTCGGTCATGGCCTGTTCCAGTCCCACGCTCGCGATGGCCAGGACCGCATCCGCGGCCCGGCGGCAGGCTCGCTCCAAGACCTCCTTCTCCTGCCCCGCCGGCCGGCCCAGCACGTACTCGACGGGGTCTTGCCCCGCCGGCGGGCGACCGATGCCGATCCGCACCCGCGGGAACTCCTGGGAACGCCAATGAGCCTGCAAGGAACGCAGCCCATTGTGCCCGGCGGTGCCTCCTCGCGCCCGGATCCGGAGTCGACCCAGCTTCAAGTCCAATTCGTCGTAGATCACCACCACCGCCGCCAGCGGCACATTGAATTCGCGGGTCAGCCGCGACCCGGCGACTCCGGATTCGTTCATGAAGGTCTTGGGCCGGGCCAGGATCAGCTCCCGCTCCGCGACGATCTGGCGGGCCAGCCACGCCGGACCCCGGTAGGAGCGGAGCTTGACCTGCAACCGCTGGGCGAGGATGCCCAGGGCCTCGGCCCCCACGTTGTGCCGGGTCCCCTCGTAGTCGCCTCCCGGGTTGCCCAGCCCAATCACCAACAAAGGGGCGGCGGCGGTCACGCGGAGGGCTGGAGCTGGGGCACGAGCGGTGCCGATCCCCCGCGCCGGGCGGCGTCCCGGCCTAAGAGCTGCTGGGTGGCCCGGGTCATGTGGGCCGCCGGCCCCGGCTCCCCGTGATCGTGGCCGAGCAGATGGAGCAGCCCGTGAACCGCCAGCAAGCGCAACTCGGCCACCGGGTCGCTGCCGGCCACTTCCGCCTGGAGGACTGCGGTCCGAACCGATATCACCAGGTCACCCAGGAACCCCTCCTCCGACGCAGGCAGCAGAAAATCGCCGCCCCGGCTCGCCCGCGCCGGAAAGGCCAGCACGTCGGTCGTTCGATCCAACCCAGCGAACTCCCGGTTGAGACGACGGACTTCCCTAGGGGTCGTCAGCCGGCAGTTGACACCGGCTGCCCCGAGCTCCAGATCGCCCAGCGCTCCCGTCAGCAGGAGGTCTAACTCCGCCTCCGATGCCAGTTCGCGGTCGGCCTGGGACAGTCCCGGAGCGATCACCACCGTCACCGCTCCCTGGGGGAGGGACGAGAGATCCGGCGCTAAGCCTGCTTGGCCCGGCGCTTGCGCGCGGCCATGATCTTCTTCTTGCGACGGACGCTGGGCTTCTCGTAGAACTCCCGGCGCCGTACCTCGGTGAGGACCCCGTTCTGCTTGATCTTCTTGTTGAAGCGGCGCAGTGCGCTCTCGAACGACTCGCCTTCCCGCAGCTTTACCTCCGACAGCGAAAGTCACCTCCTCAAGCCCAACTAGCCCAGCCCCGGCACGGACCCTTAGCCCTCACCTTTGCGGGTGGCGATTGTATCCGGAACGGCCCGGCTCGGCGGCGCCGGAGAGACATTTTCGGGGCCAGCGGGAAGCAGCGCCTCGCAGAGCAGGCTGAGAGTTCGCTCGGGGTCTTCTTGGAAGAACATGTGGCCGCGGCCAGCGAACCAGGTGAGCAGGGAGCCCTCGATGCCCGCCCGCAGCGCCTCAGCGTTCCCGGGAGGCATGACCACGTCGGCGGTACCCTGGAGGATTAGGGTCGGGGCCTCGATCGTTGCCAGCAAGGCACCGGCGTCGTGATGCCGGGCCGCCTGCCAATGGGCCTGGAAAACCCCTGGACGCAGGGGATGGTGGGCGCGCCAATCGATCGCATCCTCGATGACCTCGGGGTGGGCGGCGCTCCAGCTGGGTTCATAGAGGACTTGGCAGATGATCCGATAGGCCGACGCCGGATCTTTTGCATCTCCGCCCAAGAGGCTTCGAGTCACCTCGGGTGCTGCCCGCACTGCCAGCCGGCCGCCGGGCCCGGTACACCCCAAGACCAATTTGGTGACCAGCCGAGGGTGCCGGATCGCCAGCTGTTGGGCCACCATCCCGCCCATCGATACGCCCATCACCGAGGCGCCCTGGGGAGCTGAGTGGCGCAGCACGCTGGCGGCGTCATCGGCCAGGAGCTCGATGGTGTAGGGGCCGGGAGTGGCCTCGGAGCGCCCGACCCCGCGCTGGTCTAGCACCAGGCACTCGAAATGTTCCGCCATTTGCCGAATGTTCCAGACGAAGGCATGGTGGTCAGTTCCGAGCCCGGGGATCAAGAGGAGCGGAGGGCCTTTGCCCAGCGCGTAGACCGTCAACTCGGTGCCATCACCGGCCTGGACGCGCCGCAGCTCTCCGGCGGCGGGCCACTCCACCTGCCCATGGTATCGGCGCTGGCCGATGCCTCCGAGCTGGGTAAACTCCGCCCATGCCGCTGTTCTTCGTTCCTGCAGGGCAGGTCAGCCCGACCGGAGAGGTGCAAATCCTCGATCGCGACGCCTGGCACATCAGCCGGGTGCTGCGCTCGCGCCAGGGTGAGCTGGTGACCGTGGTAGTGGAGGACGGCACCGAGCACGACGTCCGGCTGGAGACCCTCCGCGCCGACCAGGTGACCGGTGTGATCGTGGCGACGCGGCGTACTCGCCGGGAGGCCAAAGCGCAACTGCACTTGCTCCAAGCGCTGCCCAAGGGCCAGGGGATGGCCAGCGTCTGCGAGCAGGTCGCCGAACTGGGCGTCACCACCATCTGGCCCGTCCTCAGTGAGCGCACCATCCCGCGTCCCGATCGGGAGCAGGCCGCCCAGAGAACGGAGCGCTGGCGGGCCATCAGCCGCGAGGCGGCGCAGCTGGCTGGCCGCCACCGAATCCCTGAGGTCCGGCCGATCGCCCCGGTGCTGGAGTCCCTCCAGCACCTCCGTCGGGCCGAGCCCACGCTCCAGGCGTTCACTTGCCACGATGGCGAGCTGCGCCAGGGGCTGAACTCGGTGGCTTGGGACAGCGGGATACCGACCGCCGTGTTGATCGGTCCGGAAGGAGGGTTCACCGCGGGCGAGGTACAGGAGCTGGCCACCCACGGGGCCCGGCCGGTTTCCCTGGGCCCCCGCAATCTGCGCACCACCCTGGCAGCGGTCGTGGCCCTCACCGTGCTCCTGGCCCGGGCGGGAGACCTGGAAGCCCCGAGCGGCTGATGCCAAGGACAGATCGCCCCATTTGACCTTGCGGTTCGCCAGCCAGCGCCGGATCTCCACCTTCCTGCCGGCCGAGGGCGTGGCCGACCGCCAGCCGGTGCACCGATACTCGGAGCTGAGGCGGGACCCCCTCACCGGTCGGAGCGGCCGAGTCGCTCACTTCGTAGGATTCAAGCTGGTCGCGCCCGATCTCTCCCAGGTGGTGGAGTCGTCGCGAGCCGGCTGTCCCTTCTGCCCGGATCGCCTGCTGACGGTGACCCCCTTGCTGCCCCCCGCGATCGCCGGGAAGAGCCGGATCCAAAGGGGTGAGGCGACTCTCTTTCCCAACATTTCTCCCTACGACCGCCACAGCGTGGTGATCACGCTCAGCCGGAAACACTTTGTCCCGGCCAACCAGTTCACGGCGACCCAACTGGCGGACGGGCTATTGGCCTCGATCGAGTATTTCCGATTGCTGCCTCAGGTCGGTCGCGGCACCCATTCGGTGGTCACTTGGAACTACATGCCGCCGGGGGGCGCGACTCAGGTGCACCCTCACCTCCAGGCGTTCTCCACTAACCGGCCGGGCTCTTTGCTGGAGGAAGAGGTACGCCGGAGCCGGCTCTTCTGGCGCCGCCACCACCATCCCTTCTGGCAGGAGTTGGCGCAAGTTGAAGAGACCTCGGGCGAGCGCTTCATAGCAAAGGGCAGACACACGGTCTGGCTCACACCCTTTGTGTCCCGGAGCGTGGTCTCGGATGTCCTCACGCTCTTTCCCGATCGCGCCTACCTCGAAGAGCTTTCCGAAGACGAGGTCGCGGAGTTCGCCGAGGGTCTGCGGGTGGCGCTGGCTGCGCTCCACCAGGAAGGAGTGCGCGCCTTCAACCTGGCGCTCTACGCAGCTCCCAGTCAGGAGCGCACGCCCCACTTCTGGTTGCACGCCCGGATCTCACCCCGGATCTACTTCAACCCCGCCATCAAGGGCTCCGACGCGACCTCCTGGCAGCACCTTCTTGACGAGCCCTTCATGGTCCGCAGTCCGGAAGCTCTGGCGCAGAGGCTTCGGGAGAAGTTCCCTTCGCCGTTTCCCGGCCCAGCGCCCCAGTGACCCCGGAGCCGGGACGTCCCGGCTCCGGGGCCACCGGCGATTTAGGAAGCAGGTCTCAGGCCGGGCTGGTCGCCGCGGCGGGCTTTGGGGCCGCCGGGGCCGCATCCGGTGCCGGGTTGGCCGAGCCGACGTCGATTCTGATTCGGGTGGGCAGGGGCGCCTCCAGCCGCGGCAGGTGGACGCTCAATATGCCGTTCTCAAAACGTGCGGTTATCTCACTCTCGCGGACCTCCGCCGGCAACGAGATCTGCCGGAAGAAGGAGAGCTGCCGGCGCTCCCGGCGCAGGTAGCGGCCCTCGGGCTCAGCCTCGACTTTCCGCTCGCCGCGGATCGTCAGCGTGCCCTGGTTGCCAACCACTTCGATCTCCTCGGGCCGGAAACCCGGGACCGATGCTTCCAGGACATACTCCGTCTTGGTTTGCCGAATGTCGAGCGGCAGATACACCGCCGGACCGGCAACGCGGGACTCGCCGCCGCTCGCTCCGTCCGTTAAGTATTGAGTTAGCGCGCGCGGCACTACGAACAGGTCGCGCCAAGGATCCCAACGGGTCATGGTCATTCGCCTCCATCCTAAGAAATGGCATCTTCTGCTGGGGTTTGTCACCCCTAGATGATGGATACCCCGCTCCGTCGACCCTCAAACCTGAACCCCTCGTTACAGCCCGATTGCGTCCTTTAAGTTCTCAAAGAATCCCTTGCGCACCGGATGCGGTTTGCCGTCCGGGGGAGAAAGCTCGTGCAGCAACTCTCGCTGTCGCTCAGTCAGACGCGAGGGAATCACCACCCGCAGTCGCACCACCTGGTCACCTCGACGCCCGGTCCGGGGGTCGGGGGCACCCTTACCCGGGATCCGTACCTGCTCCCCGTACTGACTCCCGGCCTTGACGACCATAGGGACCGGACCGTCGACGGTGGGCACCTCGACGGTGTCCCCCAGGGCCGCCTGGGAGATGGTGATCGGGCACTCGTAAACAATGGTCATGCCCCGACGCTGGAGCTCCTCGTGGGGCCGGACGGTGATCAACAGGTAGAGGTCTCCGGCAGGTCCTCCCCGCGGACCAGCGGCACCCTCGCCCGGCACCCGCACCCGCATCTCGTTGTCCACCCCCGGAGGGATCTGGACCTCGATCTCTTTGGCGACTTCAACCAGGCCCTGCCCATGGCAGTTGAGGCACGGTGACTCGATCATCTGGCCCTCGCCCTGGCAGCGCGGACAGCTCTCCACCGTGACCATCTGGCCGAGCAACGACTGGCGTACCCGCTGCACCTGGCCTTGGCCACCACAGTCCGGACAGGGAGCACTTCCCGTGCCTTTGTTGGCGCCCGAGCCACCGCATTCAGGGCACGGGCTGTTACGGGTGAGCTCGAAGGTACGGGTCACCCCGCGAATCGCCTCTTCGAAGTCAATGGTCACCTGGAGCTGCAGATCGCTGCCCCGCCGGGGCCCGCTCCGGCGGCGCTGCCCGGCGGACCCGCCGGCGAAGAACATGTCGAAGAGGTCAAAGGCCGACTGGAAGTTGAATCCGGCGCTGCCGCCCATGCTCTCTCCGGCTAGCCCGAAGTGGTCGTAGCGCTGACGCCGGTCGGGATCGGAAAGCACCTGGTAGGCCTCACCGACCTCCTTAAACTGCTCCTCCGCTTTGTGGTCGCCCGGATTGCGATCGGGGTGGTAGCGCATCGCCAACCCCCGATAGGCGCGTTTCAGCTCGGCCGGATTGGCCTGGCGGTCGACGCCGAGCACCTCGTAGTAGTCGCGCTTGGTCTGGGGCATCGGCTAGTTGGGAGATCTCTCGGCGGCGGCGTCCTTAGCGTCAGCCGGGGGCGGGCTCGGGGTTCCCTTTCCCTTGCGTGGCGCCGGCTCCGGCCCGGCCTCGGCCACGCTCACCTGGGCGGGTCGCACCACCCGGTCGTGGATCTGGTAGCCAGGGGCCAGCTCCGCGACCACCGTCCCCGGCTGGGCGCCCCCGGCCGGGACGGTTAGCACCGCATCGTGGAGCCGGGGGTCGAAGGGCGCGCCCACCGACTCGATCCGGCGAATCCCCTGGGACGCGAGCGCCTCCTGCAGCTGCTTTAGGGTGAGTCGAAGACCCTCAGCGAGGCCGTCCTTCGCCTCGGCGGGGATATGGGAGACGGCTCGGGCCAGGTTGTCCAGACCCGGCAGCAACGCCTGGAGCAGGGCGACCGCGCCGTAGCGCGCCTGTTCCTCGCTCTCCTGAGCCTTGCGGCGTCGGTGGTTTTCGAAGTCCGCCGCCAGCCGCAGGTAGGTCGCGTTCAGCTTGGCCAGCTCAGCCTCCAGCTCGGCCACCCGGTGGGCCGCGCCGGCGGACGCGGCTTCAGCCTCGGGCTCGGGTTGCGGCTCTGTTCCACCGGGGACTCGGGGCGCGCTCACTGGCTGGCCGCACCCACGCCGGGCCTCATGCCAGCAGCCGGGTCAGAGCGGCCCCGGTGGCCTGGGACACCAGTTGCAGTCGGGCGGCCACCTGGCCGTAGCGAATGCGGGTGGGGCCGACCACGCCGATGGTGCCCCAGAGCTGGTCTCCGGCCTGGTAGCTGGTCAGTACCAGACTGCACTCCCGGAACTCCTCGATGCTGTTCTCGTGCCCGATCAAGACCTGCATCCCCGCCTGAGGCGCGAGCTGCGCCAGCACATCGCCCAGGATGCGTTGCGCCTCCAGGACCTCCAGGACCGCCCGGAGTCGGACTGGGTCCTCGAACTCTGGCTGACGGACCAGGTTGCGCACCCCATTGTGGATGACCAAGGCCGACCTGGTCGCGAGCTGCCGCAACCCCCTCGCGACATCCGGGCCTAGCGCCTGCAATCCTGGAGCCAGACCCGGGACCAGAGGCGCGGAGTCGACCTCCTCCGCCGACATCCCGCCATACATCTCGTTGAGCCGCCGAGTCCATGAGCTCAACTCCTCCTGGTCCACCAGGGGATCGATGTCCACCAGTCGCTGCAAGGCGGCGTTGCCGGTCGCGATCTCGACCATCAGCGCCTGACCGGGCCGCACCAGGACCAAGTCGAGGTGCCGCAGCCGGCTGGTGGCATTGGCCGGGCCGGTGACGACCGCCACGTTCTCGCTTAGTCGGCTGAGCATGGCCGCCGCTACCTCCAGCACCGCCTCCACGTCCTGGTCGGCCGCCTCGAAGCCCTGGCGGACGTGGCGGCGAAGCTGCGGGTCGACCACCTCCTGGGGCAAGAGGAAGTCGACAAAGTAGCGGTACCCGCGATCGGTCGGCACCCGGCCTGCTGAGGCATGGGGCTGGGCTAGGAAACCGTCGTCGACCAGCTCGGAAAGTTCGTTGCGGATGGTGGCCGAACTCAACTCTAGAAAGTACCTAGCCGCCAGCGCGTGCGAGCCGACCGGGACCACGGTCTCGGTGTAATCGGAGACAACCGCCCGCAGAATCCGCTCTTTGCGCTGGTCCATTCCAGATCTACCTCAGGCCCTGATTAGCACTCCACTACGCCGAGTGCTAACGCGAGTCTAGCACAGGCGTTCTCCCGGTCGAACTCCCCTGGAGGGATGCCGGAAGCGGTGTTCGTTGACGCTAACATTCCCCCATGGGCTCCCGCCCGCCCCTCCCGACCGGCCTCGAACCAGCCCCCCCACACCTGCACCAGGACATTGCCACTGCCCAGGGCTCGGAACGTGAGCGCCTGGCCCGCCGGACCGGCATCCGCGAAGTGGTGTTCGGGGTGCAGGACGGCCTGCTGACCACCCTTGGCCTGACCACGGGAGTAGCCACGGCGACCGCCGGCACGGCGGTCGCCCACACGACCATCCTGATCGCCGGACTGCTCGGGGCGCTGGCCGGGATGATCTCGATGGGTACGGGGGCCTACCTGGCCACCTCGGCCTCTCGAGACTTGAAACACCAGGCCATCCACAAGGAACGAGATGAGCTGAAGAGCAAACCGGAGGAGGAGCTCCGGGAGATGGTCGCGATCCTCGCCCAGCGCGGGGTGCCGCTAAACGAGGCGACCCCGCTGGCGCAGTCTTTGGCGCGCTATCCCCAGCTCTGGGAGGAGACCCACATCGAGAAGGAGCTGGGAATCTCCAGCCAGGTCCACGACACTCCAGTCCGAGATGGGTTCTTGATGGCGGGAACCTTCCTCTTGGGCGCGATCCTCCCCATTTTGTCCTACATCTTCATTACGGGACTGCCGGCCGTTCTAGTCTCTTTGGCGCTCTCGGGGATCGGGCTGGCCGCGGTCGGAGTCCTCAAGGCAGCTGTCACGGGCCAACGGATGTGGATCGGCGGGGCCCAGGTGCTGCTGGTGGGCAGCGGAGCGGCCCTCGCGGGTTACGTGTTCGGGGTGCTGCTGCCGCACGCATTCGGTCTGCAGCTGCCCACGACGGGGTAGGTAAAACCGGGCAATTTTCCCGCCGATTCGCGCACGGCGCCGATCCTCCTAGGGTGCTGCGTGATCGCTGCCGCGAGCGCACGGGGACTCCTTGCTGTCTGGGCCCTTTTCGGTGCCTGCGGTGCCGCGGCGGCTGGTGCCACCACACTCTTGGTGGGCAGCGCCAACACTTCTGTGCTCTGGGCCACAACTACCGGCTCTTTTATTCGCGCGAGTGAGGAACCAGTGGGCCGACGGTGGTTGCCGAACGGCCGGAGATCACCTAGTGATTCCCCCTCTCTTGATCTTCGGCAGCTCGACCACCGGTGGTGGTTGGCCCCGCCCACAAACCTTGGATCACCACGGAATTGGGAGTCCCCTGGAGCCAGTCGGTGTTCTAACTCCGGGCTCGGGCGGGCTCACCCGCCACCAGCTCGAGCGTGAGCCGGTCCAGCACCTCGATCCCGGTCGAGGTCGCCGCCACCCGCTGGCCAGCGATAGTCAGCAGCCCCAGCTCGGCGAGCCGTTCCGCCTCCACGAGCTGGCGGGGCGCGGTCAGCTCGACGCCACTCCGCAACCGCAAGCCGCAGGCCAGCCGCTCTAGTTCCGCTTGGTCGCGGTCGATTGCCTCGTGGCCCCGGCGCCCGTGACCGATGGCCGCCACCTGCTTGATGTAAGTGGCCGCGCTGCGCAGGTTCCAGTAGCGGATGCCCACGGCTCCCGCGTCCACCGAAAACCCCAGCCGCTGTGCCACTGCTCGGTCCACGAACCCGTGCGCCCCGCAGCCGGCGGCCAGGTAGTGACGGCCCTGCCAGTAGCAGAGGTTGTGACGAGACTGGCGTCCGAGTTGGGCGTAGTTGCTCACCTCGTACTGCAGCAAGCCCGCCTCTTCCAGCAGTTCGCGGGCCAGCCGGTGCTGCTCCACAAATTCCTGCTCAGTGGGCCCGGCCACCCGCCCCTTGGCGATCGAGCGGGCCAACGGCGTCCCCGATTCGACGGTCAGCTCGTAACACGAGACATGCTGGGGCGAGTGTTCGAGGAGGCGCCGTAACCCGTCCTCGAAGACCGCCGTAGGCTGCTCGGGAATGGCGTAGATGAGGTCACAGCTGAGGTTCTCCAGACCGGCCTTGGTCGCCGCCCTGATCGCAGCCTCTGCCGTCGCGCTGTCGTGATTGCGCCCGAGCCAGCGGAGCGCCTGGTCGTCCAGGCTCTGGACCCCCAAGCTCAGCCGGTTGATCCCCAACGCCAGCCAGCCGCGACAGCGCTCCTCGGTGAGCCCCGTGGGGTTGGCCTCGATAGTGATCTCCGCTCCCTGGGCGATTCCGAACCGCAGCGCCACCGCCTCGAGCAACTGCTCCAGGAGGGGAGGCGCCAGCAGCCCCGGTGTCCCCCCACCCAGATAGACGGTCTCCAGGCCTAGCTCTGGCCGTCCGCTGCCAGCCAGGTACCCCAGCTCTTGGATCAGTGCCTCGACGTACGGCCGATGCAGGTGATCACCGCCGAGGTGGATGGCGAAATCGCAATAGGGGCAGCGGGTATCGCAGAAGGGAATGTGCAGGTAGAGGCTGCGCACCGCCGCCAGGCTTGCTTCAGCGGTCAAGCGAGAGCACCGCCATGAAGGCCTCCTGGGGAATCTCCACGCTACCAACCCGCTTCATCCGCTGCTTGCCTTCCCGCTGCTTCTCCAGCAACTTCCGCTTGCGGGTGATGTCGCCTCCGTAGCACTTGGCCAGCACGTCCTTGCGCAAGGCGGACACGGTTTCACGCGCGATCACCTTGCCTCCGACCGCGGCCTGGATGGCCACCTCGAAAAGTTGGCGGGGAATCACCTCACGCAGCCGCTGCACCAGCTTCCGCCCCTGGTTGCTGGCCTGCTGGCGGTGGACGATGATCGACAGGGCGTCCACCTTGCTCCCCGCCACCAGGACGTCCAGCTTGACCAGCTGTTCGGCCCGGTACCCAGTCAGCTGGTAGTCCATCGAGGCGTAGCCGCGGCTGCGGGATTTCAGCTGGTCATAGAAGTCGTGAATGATCTCCCCCAGCGGCAGGTCGTAGGTGAGCAGCGCCCGCTCTCCGGGGGGTTGGTACTCCAGCTGGATGAATTCGCCCCGGCGCTCCTGGCAGAGCTCCATGATCCCGCCCAGGTGCTCTTTAGGCACCACGATCTCCAGCTTGACCCGGGGCTCCGCGATGGTCTCGATCAGCCCCACCTCCGGGAGCTGATCCGGGTTGTCGATCTCGAGAGACCTGCCGTCCCGCAGCGTCACCTGGTAGGCGACCGAGGGCGCGGTGGTGATCAGATTGAGCTGGAACTCGCGCTCCAGCCGCTCCTGGACGATCTCCATGTGCAAGAGGCCGAGGAAGCCGCACCGGAATCCGAACCCCAGAGCGACCGAGGTCTCCGGCTCGAAGGTGAGGGCGGCGTCGTTGAGCTGGAGACGGTCGAGCGCCTCTTTCAGGTCCGGATAGTCATCGCCGTCCACCGGGAAGAGACCGGCCCAGACCATCGGGAGCACCTGGCGGTACCCGGGCAGCGGCTCCCTGGTGGGCCGAGACACCTCGGTGATGGTGTCGCCGACCTTGCTATCGCGGACATTGCGGATGGAGGCGATCAGGTAACCGACCTCGCCAGCGGTCAGCTCCCCTACCGCCACCATCGAGGGCCGGAAGATGCCCACCTCATCCACCGTGAAGGTGCCCTGGGAGGCCATCATCCGGATCTGCGTACCTAACCGCAGCCGCCCGTCCATCACCCGAACGTAGACCACGACGCCGCGATAGGCGTCGTACTTGCAGTCGAAGATCAGCGCCCGCAGGGGGGCCTCGGCGTCCCCCACCGGCGGGGGCAGGGCCGTGACCACGGCCTCGAGGATCCGATCCACCCCCTCCCCGGTCCGGGCGCTGGCCAAGATCGACCGCTCGGCCGGGATGCCGATCACGCGGGCGATCTCCTCGCGCACCAGCTCGGGATCGGCCTGGGGCAGGTCGATCTTGTTCACCACCGGCACGATCTCCAGGCCCAGCTCCAGCGCCTTGTACACATTGGCCAAGGTCTGGGCCTCGATTCCCTGGCTGGCGTCCACCACCAAGAGGGCTCCCTCACATGCGGCCAGGGCCCGGGACACCTCGTAAGCAAAGTCCACGTGACCGGGGGTGTCGATCAAGTTGAACTCGTAGGTCTGCCCATCCCGGGCCTGGTAGGTCATCCGGACCGCCTGGGCCTTGATGGTTATGCCCCGTTCGCGCTCCAGGTCCATCGTGTCGAGCATTTGCTCGGTCAGATCCCGGGCGCTGACCGTCCCAGTCAGCTCCAAAAGTCGGTCGGCCAGGGTGGACTTGCCGTGGTCGATGTGCGCGATTATGGAAAAGTTGCGAATCCGACTGGTTGATTGAGAGGCCATCTGCGTGGCGATTATCCGGTCCCAGTCGTCGGAGCCCTAGCTAACCAGCGGCGCGGCTTGCGGCGGCATGGAGCCGGGACTGGTGCCCGGGAGCGCCCCGTGAGTCACCTGCCGAGAGAGTCAGCCAGCTAGCGACAAGCCCCTGTCGGCGAGTGCGAGACGAAGCGCTGCAACAGTCTTCGGTCCGGTGCCGTGGAGTTTGAGGATCTCCGCCTCGGTCACTTGGTCGAACTGCTCAAGGTGGGTGTAGCCCGCCTTGGCGAATGCTCGACGTGCTGGGGCGGAGAGTCCAGCCGGGAGCGGAGTGCTGCTCTGGGCCATCCGGGCGAGCCTACTCGGCCAACGGCGGAGGCGGCGCGCTGAGGGTCGCCGTCGGGGTGGTTGGGGGCCAAAGCACAGGCCCCTCGGCAGTCATCGCGAGGTAGGACTACCGGCCGATCATCCCCCCCCGTTCGGTGCCATGCCCCGAAGCGGCACCGCTGCCGATGAGGTGGGATCGGGCGCTTGATCAGCCCGTAAACGTCGGTCGTGAAGCCAATCGCCGCGGTGGGTGAGACCGCTCAACCCCTCGGTGGGGAGGCCGGAGTCGCCTTCAGGCTGTGGGCACACCGGCGCAAGGATCGCCAGGCCTGAGTTGGGGTCGCTCGCTCTTACCTCCGAATGAGGTAGTGGAGGTGGACCACGCCGCTATCGAAACGGCGTTCGTCCAGCAGTGCGAGCCGCAACCGGGCATGGTTGGGGAGTGCGTGGTTGCCGCCGCCCACCACCACGGGGGTGACCAACAGGTGGCACTCGTCGACCAGCCCAGCCTTGATCGCCTGGGCGGCGAGGGTGGGACCACCTACGCTGATGTCCCGTCCCGCGGTCGCTTTCATCTGCCGGACCGCTTCCGGATCGAAGTCTCGCTCGATCCGGGTCCTGGCGCTGGCAACCGTCTCCAGGGTTGTGGAGTAGACGATCTTGTCGGCCGCCCGCCAGATATCCGCGAAGGCCTGCATGATGGGCGACGGGTCAGCGCCGGAGGAGGCAGTTTCCCAGTAGACCATGGTCTCGTACATCCGGCGCCCGTAGAGGTAGGTGCCGACCGGGCGCTCCAGGTCGTTGACGAAGGCGAGGACCTGCTCATCCGGCGTTGCCCAGTCGAAGTTACCGACTTGATCAGCTACGTAGCCGTCGAGCGAGGTGATCGCCGAGTAGATCAGCTTGGCCATAGTGAGCCTCCGTTTATCGGGCGAGTGGCTCAACCGGGCAGGATGGGACTCATTGCGGACAGCGACTCGAAGTCTAGACAATCAAGTTCGTTTGCGAACAGATAACGGCCTCATTCCGCTCGGCGTCGGCGAACTGTCGGGATCGCGCTCCGGCCGGGTGGCCCGGCGAGATCCGATGGCTGAAGGGCTGGGGCTCGGATTCGGCCAGCTCCGTTAAGAGGCGAATAAATGAGGCGCCCTCACGTTTACACCCGCGGGCCCGCCTGTGGGTGTGTCGGCTGCTCCGTACCGTGCCTGGTGGCCCTGGCAGCGGTGGTGACCATGGGCTACCTGGTCTGGATGGCGGCGGTGCTCCTGTGAGCACCAGGCCAACCTTGAGGGGTGATGGCGCACCAGGGCAGCTCCCGGCGAGCCGGCAAGCCGAGCTGGCAAGCTTTCTCGCACCGCCGCCATCCCCATCGCTGCGACCCTCGCCTACCCCGGGCCAGGGCGCGACCTCGGCGGCGGTAACTTAGATGCCGGAATGGGAGCACAAGGTCGAGATCGCCAAGGGCCAATGGTTCAGAGGACCGGTGCGGGCCAGGCTCATCCAAAGGGTCCTGGCCCGAGAGGAGCAGGGTGGCTGGGAGCTCTGCGGGGTGGTCCCGGTCACCCAGGCGGGCTTCACCAGCGCGGTCTGGCTCTTCTTCAAGCGACCGAGGTTGGATTGAGGCCGGGACCGACTTCAGCTCACCGGGATCAGGAACGCCTCGCGGTGAGTCGTGCCCCGAGTCTCACCTAGCCCCCCCGCTCTCGACGGCGGGGAGTTCCAAGTGGTGGCAGCTCGCACCCTGGCGGAGGTCGAGGCGGTCAGCTCCCTCCAGGCCGAGATCTGGGGATCACCTCTGGTCGCGGCCCCCAGTACTTTGCTGTGGGTCATCTCCCAGGCAGGGGGCGCCGTGCTGCTGGCGCGGGCCGGGGTGCGGCCGGTCGGTTTCGCCTACGGCTTTGTCGGCAGGACCAAGGCGGGGTTGACCTACCATCGCTCCCATGCCGCCGGGGTGCTCCCCGAGTTTCGCAACAGTGGCATCGGCCGGGCGCTCAAGCTCGCCCAGCGCCAAGCGGCCCTGGCGGCGGGACTCGACCGGATCGTCTGGACCTTCGATCCCACCCAGGTGCGCAACGCCCATTTCAACCTCCGCCGGCTGGGCGCCACCGCCCGGGGCTTTCGGCACGACTACTACGGGCAGGGCATCGAAGCTCTGAGCCAGGGCCTGCCCACGGACCGGCTCTTGGTGGAGTGGTTGCTGGGAGCGCCTGAGCAAGCTGAACTGGTCCGCCTGCGGCGGCGCGCCGACCTGGAATCGGTGGCGGTGCCCGCGGGCCTGCCCGCCCCGCCAGGCTCAGATCGCTCCGCGGCGCAGCGGCTGCAAGCCGTTCTCCGGGAGCGGCTGGAGCCGGCCCTCGCTCGGGGGCTCTCGATCGTCGACTTCGAGGCCGACTCCCGCAGCTACCGGCTGGCCGAGCTGCCCTCCTGGTTCCCCAGCCCGGCCGAAGGAGAGCTTGCCTCGGCGGGCTGATCCGAGTCGGCGTCGGGCACGGCCGGCCCTGGCTCGGCGAGCCTCCGCAGCACCTCCAGCTCGCCCCCGTAAGTAAGCTCGGGCAGCCGCAGCAGCTGCTCCCGCAAGCTCTCCTGCCCGCTGAGCCACCGCCCTGCCTGGGAGATCACTTGCTCGCGGCTGGCCGGGTAGGAGACTCCCCCCAGCGCCCGCTGCATGGCCAGCTTGTCGTGGGCAGTGCGGTGTCCCAGCGGCCGGGCGAAGCGGGGTTCGGAGAGTCCAACCTCGATCCGGAGCCGGCCCGGGGCTCCCAGGGCCCCGCGGGCGAGCAACTCCTCGGGCTCGACCGGGACGAGGTCGCCCAAGATGGGCTCGTCAGCCAAGCGGGCTCCGGTTTGGGACACCGACCGTGGTCGGGGTCCCACCGGAGTGGGAGGACGGTCCCCGAACCACGACCGGCTTCAAAAAGCTAGCAGTCGTCGGCCTTATTCCATGCGCGCGCGACCTGCCCGTGACTCCAATCTCAGTCGGTCGCGACAACCGGCGCCCCCCGGTCACACCTCCCCCAGGATCCGCCGGGTCGAGCCGGCGATATCGTGTGGCCGCTGGCCGGGCCGGGCGTGCACTCGGTGAGCCAGCACCATGGGCGCCACGGCCGCCACCTCGGCCAGGCCGACCTGGGGCAGCGCCTCCAACGCGGCGTACGCCTGGGCGGCCTTGCGAGCCACCAGATCGGCCCGGTGGCCGTCGACCTCCAGCTCGATCGCCAGCCGCGCGATGGCCTCCAGTACCTGCCGGGAGGTCTCGATCTTGGGCAGCACTTCGATGGCCCGGTCGATCCGGTCCCGCTCCTTGGTCTCCTCCTCCTCCCACTCGACGGCGAAGGCCTCGGGACCGTCCTCGAACCGCTCGCGGCGCTGGACGATCTCCACCCGATCAGCGATGTTGGCAATCCCCGAGACGTCAACACAGAGACCGAAGCGGTCCAGCAGTTGGGGCCGCAGGTCACCCTCCTCCGGGTTCATGGTGCCGACCAGGATGAAGCGGGAAGGATGCCAGACCGAGATGCCCTCGCGCTCGACCACATTGACCCCCATGGCGGCGGCGTCTAGCAGCACGTCCACGATGTGGTCGTCGAGCAGGTTGACCTCATCCACGTAGAGGATCTGGCGGTTGGCCTCGGCCAGCACCCCCGGCTCGAAGCGCCGCTGGCCGGAGTGAATGGCCGCCTCCAGGTCGATGGAGCCGACCACCCGGTCCTCGGAGGCGTTGATCGGCAGTTCAACCACCCGCATCTGGCGCCGGGTCACCTTCAGCTCCTCCCCGGCGGCCAGCTTGGCCTGGCAGTCGGAGCAGATCGCGTCGCCCCTCGGCGCACACCCGAAATGGCAGCCGACCACCGTCTCCAACTCCGGGAGAAGACGGGCCAGTGCCCGGACCGCAGTTGACTTGGCCGTGCCCTTCTCGCCCCGGATCAGGACCCCCCCGATCGACGGGTTGACCGCATTCAGCTCCAGGGCCAGCCGCATCTGACCCTGACCCACCAGCGCGGTGAACGGATAGACCGTGCGCAATTCAGCCACGGCGAGATTGTCTCAGAGGGAGCTGGCGCGGCCGGCCGAGGCCGGCTGGCGGAGAGCTTCGGCGACCGGCCGGAGGATGGCGCCCTCAGACAGGTCGAATAGTCCGAAATAGGTGGCTCCCATCCGCTCGGCCAGATCGACGCAGGCGTTGAAGTTGTAGCCGGCGAACCGCGGGGCGCCCGAGCCGCTGACCCGGTGCGGAACGGGCTGGGGAAGATGGTCGCGCGACGAGTCGATCACCAGGGCCCGGACTCCGTCTCGCCGGATCTGGTCGGCCATCCGCTGGGCCTCCAGCAGCGGTTCCTCGCCGCCGAAGCTGATGTTGCCTCGGCCATCGCTGATCAGGACCAGCAACGGGAGCACGTCCGGGTCACGCCGGCGCTCGGTTTCGATCAGGTTCAAAGCCGTGGTCAGCCCATGGGTGAGCGGGGTGGTGCCGCCCACGGCGATCCGAGTCAGATGGCGCTCAGCCAGATCGACACTGGCGGTGGGGCGCAGGACCACCTGCGCCGTGCGACCGGAGAAGGAGATGAGCGCCACCCGGTCCCGACGCACGTAGGCGTCCTTGAGCAGGGCGAAGATCGCGCTCCGGGTGGCGTCCATCCGCTGTTCGGCATCCATGCTCGCCGAGGCGTCCACCGCGAACACGATCAGGTTGCCGATCCGGCGCTGGCGCACCTTCTGACGCAGGTCCTGCGGCTCCAGTTGGAGCCGGCGCCCCCCATCCTCCTCGGCTCGGGCTCGGCGCTGGACCTGGTGGGGCGCGGCCGCGCGCAGGGTTGCGTCCAGCGCCAGGTCGGTGGGGTGCTCCACCTCCTGGGCGCTGACATAGCGTCCTCGACGATCCCGCGAGTTGGTCTGACTCCGACGACCACTGCCCCGGCGGCGCAGCCGCTCCCGGGGTAGCTGGATCCGCCCCACCTCGAAGCCCTCCTCCACCTCGACCGGCTGGGTGGTCGCTGGACCTGGGCGGGACTCGGTGCTCCCGCCCAGGTCACCTGACGCCTCGGCCTCGCCTTGAGGCGAGCCATCACCCTCCGCTTCTCCCGCGTCTGAGGTCGCCTCCCGGGTAGGTCCCGACTTGAAGTTGGGGTCCGGGACTCCGGCCTGAGTGGGGGGTGCGCTGAGTTCTGCCGGCGCTTCACTGATCCCGGCCGGAGCCTCGGTCAGGCTACCGCCGAGGGAGCGCCGCCGGTGCACCAGGGCCAGTTCGGCGACGTCGGCCAGGTCGGGCAGGCCGACCACCAACTCCTCAGGGGCCGGCTCTGCCACCTGGGCAGCCTCCAGGGCCCGGCGGGCCTGGGCGGCCCGCACCAGGACCAGGTCGGACCGATGGCCGATCACCTCTTGATCTACGCTCATCGAGGCCGCCATCCGGAGCACCAACTCGGGGGTCTCCAGCCGGCTCAGCAGGCTCTGCGCGCGCCGCAAGCGCCCGGCCAGTTGGCGATCCTCCCCAGGGGGCGGAACCCCGGCGCCATCCCGCTGCATCACCTCGACGCGGTCAGCCAGACTCCGCAGCCCGGCCACCTCCACGCAGAGCCCGAAGCGGTCCAACAACTGCGGGCGCAAGTGGCCCTCCTCGGGGTTCATGGTCCCGACCAAGACGAAGCGAGAGGGATGGCTGATGGAGATCTCCTCGCGCTCCACCACGTTGACCCCCGAGGCGGCAGCGTCCAAGAGCACGTCGACCAGGTGGTGCTCCAGCAGATTCACCTCGTCGACGTAGAGCACCTGGCGGTTGGCCTCGGCCAGGAGGCCCGGCTGGAAGGCGCGCCGTCCCTGCTGCAGCGCCAGCTCCAAGTCGATGGACCCGACGATCCGGTCCTCGGAGGCCCCCAGCGGTAGCTCCACCACCCGGGTGGGGCGGACCACCACGGGTAGCTCCTCCCCACCGACCAGCCGGGCGACGCAGTCCGGGCACTGGTCCGGACCATTCGGCGAGCACTGGTAGGGACAGTCTTCGACCTGCTCTTGGCTGGGCAGGATCGCCGCTAGAGCCCGCACCAAAGTCGATTTCGCGGTGCCCCGCTCGCCCCTGATCAAAACCCCTCCGATCCGGGGCTCGACCGCCGCCAGCAAAAGGGCGAGCTTCATCCGCTGCTGACCGACGACGCCGGAGAAGCTGGACAGCTCTAGCTGCCCCCCGCGAACCTTGGCCACGCTCACCCGGAGGTGGGCCGCCTAGCCACGAGCCGGAGGGTCAGCGCCAAAGCGCTCCAACCACCCCGACGGCAGCTCGACCGCGATCTCACGACCGTCGATCACGATGCCGGCTCGGGCGGGCGCGGCGGCGGCCCGGGACGCCCCGGCCGCGACCACGACTGGCACCACAAACAGGGCCACCGCGGCGGTCTCCTGCTCGCCCCAGCCGGCTGACTCCTCAAGCTCAGCGGAGATCCGGCGACCACCGAGCTCGAACCATAGCCCGGGAGGACGGCTCTCGACTTCGATCCCGGTCGGTGAGGCGGCCGGTCCCGCCCGGAAGAGCAGCCAGCGGCGGAACCCGTCTGCGGTCGGCCGCTCGGGTGCCGCCAGGTCCTCGGGCGGCACTGCCACCAGGGTATGCCGCTCATCGAGGATCAGCCCTCGGCGGGAATCCGATTCGGAGTCGATGTCTGCTCTGCTCAAGTCCCGATATGGTAGTTCTCAAAGTCGCGCCGGCCCGAGCCGGAGAACTCCGTGCACACCTGGAGCGCCATGAGCACACACCGGATCGGCAGCGTGGGGATCATTGGCGGGACCGGCCCCATGGGCCAGGGCCTGGCGGCCCGGCTGGGTCACGCGGGCCTGACCGTCCTGCTCGGCTCCCGCGACCCCCAGCGGGCCGAGGATGCCGCTAGCGAGATCCGAGCGCGGATCACTCAGAGAGCTGGATCGGTGCACGGCGGCACTAACCCAGAGGCGGCGGCCTACGGCGATTTGTCCCTGCTCACCGTGCCTTACCAGGCCGGCTGGCCAATCCTGACCCAGCTGGAGGAGCTGCTCCAGGGCCGCGTGCTGGTCTCAACCGCCGCACCCATGGAGTTCCGCGGCGGGCTGCCTCACCCGGTCAGGCCCGCGGCGGGCTCAGCGGCCGAGGAGGTCGCGCGCCTTTGTCCGGGCACCCTGGTAGTGGGCGCTTTCCACACGGTCAGCGCGCCGGCCTTGGGTCGGCTGGCCGCCTCGCTTGACGAGGACGTATTGGTCACCTCCGATCATCCCGCCGCCAAGACCTTGGTCGCCGAGCTCATCCGTCAGATTCCGGGCCTCCAACCAGTTGACGGCGGCGGACTGGTGAACGCCAGTTTCAGCGAGGGACTCACCCCGTTCCTGATCCGCCTCAATCGGTTGCACCACGCCACCACCGGGATTCGCATCACCGGGCTGCCCCCGAGCCCGTAGTCGCATCCGGCAGCTCCGAGGCGCCCTCCCGTCAGATGTGGATCGCCAGCCCCTCGGCCGCCAAGGCGGCCTCCTTCAGGCTCTCGCTCAAGGTGGGGTGGGCGTGCACCAGCGCCTCGAACTGGTCGGCCTTGACCCCGGCCCAGGCGGCCATGACCATTTCGGGGAGCAGCTCGGTCACCTCCGCTCCGATGGCATGGGTCCCCAGCAGTTGGCCGGTCTCGGCGTCGACCACCGTCTTGATGAAGCCCACGGTTTCGCCCATGGCGATCGCCTTTCCGCTGGCACTGAAGGGGAACTTGCCGATCCGCACCTGATGACCCGTCGCCCTGGCCTGCTCCTCGGTGAGACCAGCCGAGGCCACCTGGGGCTGACAGTAGGTGCAGCGCGGCACCTGGATCGGGTCCAGGGGCTTGACCTGGCGCCCGGCGGCCGTCTCGACGGCGATCACGCCCTCGGCGCTGGCGGCATGCGCCAGCAGGGGCGGACCATTCACGTCCCCGATCGCGAATACCCCGGGGACGTTGGTCCGCAGGTGGTCGTCGACCTTGATGAAGCCGCCCTCCACGGCCACCCCCAGCTCCGCCAGTCCCAGCTCCTCGACGTTGCCGGTAACCCCGGTCGCGGTCAGGACCATCTCCCCCTCAACCAGGTCGCCGCTCTCCAAGTGGAGCCGCCACAGGTCTCCGCTTCGCTCCGAGCGCTGGATCAGAGAACCGGTCCTAACCCCGATCCCCTGGCGCTCGAACTGCCTGGTCAGCTCCTGGGAGACGTCCTGATCCTCCTGGGGGAGTAGCCGGGAGAGCGCCTCCACCACCGTGACCTCGACGCCGTAGGACGAATAGACGTACGCGAACTCGGCCCCGATGGCTCCGCCGCCCACGATCAGGCAGCTCTTGGGGAGCTGACGCAGCTCCAGCGCCTCCCGGGAGGTGAACACGGACTTGCCGTCCGGGACCAGACCAGGCAGGGTCTTGGGCCGAGCGCCGGTGGCGATCACGATCTGGGAGGCCGCGATCTGTTGGCCAGAGGGGGCCACTTCCAAGGTCTGCTCCGAGAGCAGCCGGGCCCGGCCGTGGACCACCTCGACCCCGTTCTTGCGCATCAGGAAGGCCACTCCCTGGACCAGCTTGGCCACCACCTCGCGGCTGCGGGTGATGGCGGAGTCGAAGTCGGCCACCACCTCGCCCCGGGTAATCCCAAATCTCTCTGACCCCTGGATCAGATGAAGGACTTCGGCGTTGCGCAGCAGCGCCTTGGACGGGATGCAGCCCCAGTTCAAGCAGATCCCGCCCAGGGTCTCCGCCTCCTCCACTAGGGTGACGGTCATCCCCAGCTGGGTCGCCCGGATGGCGGCGACGTAGCCGCCCGGGCCGGAACCGATGATCGCCAGGTCTTTCACCAGGGCTCGCCTGAGGTCGGCCCGCGGACCGGGAGGCGGCTCACACCAGGCATGCGGTGGGGTGCTCCAACAGCCAGCGCAGGTAGGCCAGCGCCTCGGCCCCCTGGGCCCCGTCCGTGACCCGGTGGTCGATGGACAAGGTCATGGCCATCTGGTGGCCCGGCACCAACTCGCCACCGACCACCACCGGCACCTCGCGGACCTCGCCGATGGCGAGGACGCTGCCCTGGCCCGGGGTGATGATGGCGGCGAACTGGCTGACTCCGAACATTCCCAGGTTGCTGATCGCGGTGTGACCGCCGGACAGCTCCTCGGGTCGCAGCCGGCCCGACTTGGCCCGGGCCGCCAGGTCATGGGTCCGCCGGGACAGCTCGGCAAAGGTCAGCGACTCACAGCCACGCAGCACCGGCGCCACCAGGCCGTCAGGGAGGGCCACCGCCAGGGCGATGTTGCTCTGGGCGAAGCGGCGCAGACCTTGGCCGATCCAGGCGGCGTTGAGGCTGACGTGGCGCTGCAGCACCAAGCCCGTGGCCCGGACGATGAAGTCGGTGACCGAGAATTTGGGCAGCTCGGAGTCCCCCAGCTGGTTCAACTCCTGGCGCAGCTGGAGCAGGGCGTCCATCCGGGCCTCGGTGGTGAGGTGGAAGTGAGGGATCGTGCTGTTGGACTCCGCCATGCGTCGGGCGATCGCCTCGCGCATCCGGGAGAGGTGCAGAGGCTCCGAGGGATCCCCCAAATCGATCGGCACCCCCGCCCCCACTGGCCGGGTGGCGGGGGTGCTCAGCTCGCCTCGCGAGGCCGCCTCGACGTCCTCCGCCTTGATCCGGCCGTCCGGGCCGGTGGGGCGCACGCTCTCCAGCTGAATGCCGAGCTCCCGGGCCCGGCGCCGAGCCAGCGGGCTGGCCTTGATCCGGTCCCCGGGCGCCAGCGCGCGGGCAACCGGCACCGGCTCTAGGGCAGGACCGGTCAGCTGCTGGGCCCAATCCGGCACCGGGGTAGGGCCCGACTCCGGGTTCAGGGGCCCGGGGGCGGGCGCGGCGGCCTTGGGCTTGCGGCCCTTGCCGTCAGAGGCTGCAGGTGGCTCGGCCTTGGACTGCGGCCCTTCGGGCGCCGGTGGCCCCGGGTCGGTCGGCAGGTCGGCGGGTACGGCCTCGGCGGGGTCAGCGATGATCGCGATCGGCTGTCCCACCGGCACCTTGGCGCCGGGCTGAACCAGAATCTTCCGGAGCACGCCGCTGGCGTAGGCCTCAATGTCGATGTCAGCCTTCTCAGTAGCGATCGAGGCGATCACATCCCCCCGCTCCACGTGCGCCCCCTCCGCCACCAGCCAGCGGTTAATCGAACCCTCGGTCATGTCGTACCCCATCTGGGGCATGGTCACCTGATAGGCCATCAGTTGAGCCGCCGGACCGCTTCCACCACCTGCTCGCTGGTGGGAACCAGCGCCCTTTCCAGCTGCCGAGAGTAGGCCATCGGGATGTCGCGCATGGCCACCCGCTGGATGGGACCGTCGAGGTCGTCGAAGCAGCGGTCTTGGATCTCACTGAGGAGGCCGGCGCCAAATCCCCCGGTGCGCCAGTCCTCCCCGCAGAGGACCAGCTGGTGGGTGCGCCGCACCGACTCCACCACTGTCGGGTAGTCGACCGGTCGCAGCGTGCGCAGGTCGATCACCTCACAGGAGATCCCGTCATCGCGCTCCAAGACCTCGGCCGCCTGGAGGGCTTGGAGCAGCATCCGCGAGTAACCCACCAAGGTGACGTCTCGGCCCTGGCGCACCACCTTGGCACTCCCGATGGGAATCTCGTCCAGCTCGCCCTCGGCCGGCTCGGGGACCTCGCCCTTGGTGCTGTAAAGCAGGCTGTGCTCGATAAAGATCACCGGGTCAGGGTCTCGGATCGAGGCCAGCAGCAGCCCCCGGGCATCGGCCGGGGTGGCTGGCATCACTACCTTCAGCCCCGGCACCGAGGCGAACCAGCCCTCGAAAGTCTGCGAGTGGGTGGGTCCGAGTTGGCCGAAGCCGGAGACGGTGCGGACCACCAGCGGCACCGACCACTGACCCCCGAACATGTAGTGGAACTTCGCGGCGCTGTTGACGATCTGGTCCAGCGCCAAGAGGGCGAAGTTGACCGTCATTAGCTCCGCCACCGGCAGCAGACCGCCCATCGCGGCACCCACGGCGAAACCCACGATCCCCGCCTCGGCGATGGGCGTCTCCAACACCCGCTTGGGGCCGAACTCGTCGATCAGTCCCTTGGTCACAGCGTAGGAACCGCCGTAACCGGTGATGCTCTCCCCCATCAGGATCACCCGCTGGTCGCGGAGCATCTCGTCCCGGAGCGCCCCCCGGACCGCCTCGCGGTAGCTGACCATCGCCAACTCAGATCCCCGCTTGCTCGGCTTCGGGCTCGGACTCGACTGCGGCCAGCTCCAGGCTCGGCCCACTCGGGCCGATCGCGGACTCGGGATCGATCGGCTTGGCGTAGATGCCCCGGCCCACCTGGGCGGGATCCGGCCAGGGCGACTGGTCGGCGAAGGCGACCACGTCCAGCATCTGTTGCTCCACCTCCTCGTTGATCTGGGCCAGCTCTTTCTGGCTGCAGACCTGGTGCTCAACGCAGAACTCCCCGAACCGCGGGATCGGGTCCTGGGCTCGCCAGCGCTGGACTTCGGCCTTGTCCCGGTAGAGCTCGGGGTCGGCCATCGAGTGGCCGCGGAAGCGATAGGTCAGCGCCTCCACGAAGAATGGTCCGCTTCCACTCCGACAGTGCTCGGCCGCCTGTTGGATCGCCGCGTAGACGGAGAGCACGTCCATGCCATCGCACTGCACCGCCGGCATGGTGTATCCCTCGGCCTTGATCTTCATCTCATTGACCGGAGATTCCTCGGCCAGGGTGGCGCCCATCCCGTAGAGGTTGTTCTCACAGATGAAGATGATGGGCAGGTTCCAGAGCGCGGCCATATTGAGGCCCTCGTGGAAGATCCCATTGCCCGTGGCGCCGTCCCCGAAGAAGTCCAAGACGATCTGGTCGCGCTGCCGGTACTGCATGGCGTAGGCCATGCCCGCCCCGATCGGGATGTGCGACCCGACGATGGCGTAGCCGCCCCAGAAATTGCGCGAGGCGTCGGCCAGGTGCATCGAGCCGCCCCGGCCATGGCAGAGGCCGTCCTCGCGGCCGAACAGCTCGGCCATGCACGACTTGGGGTCGCAGCCTCGAGCCAGGGCGTAGCCATGATCCCGGTAGTGGCCCAGCAGGTGGTCGTCCTCCCGGCAAGCGTTGAGGGCCCCGACCGCGACCGCCTCCTCGCCGATATAGAGATGGAGGAACCCGCCGATCTTGGCCTGGGCGTAGGCCTCGGCAGCGTGATCCTCAAAACGCCGAATCAGCACCATCTGGCGGTACATGTGGCGGCACTGCGCGGGAGTCAGTCCGAGGGGAAGTTCGACCTCCACAGATCGGCGGGGGCTCCGCTGGGGGCGGGCCCGCCGGGTCCTCGAAGTGGCTGCCATGAGCTAAGTCTAGGAGAAGCGCTGCAGGCCCGCCCCCGACGTACGCGCCGGGCAAGAACGACAACGTTTTAGACCGCTAAACCAGCTCCTGAGACACAGCAAATCTTGTGCAAATCCTCATTGAAAAATCGCGGATTTTCAGGTATACTCCAAAACAGCGCAGCTGGTGATTGCCGCGCTGCCAGGTGGCGGGGAGCACCGGGTAACCAGGTTGCGTCCGTCGCCGTTGGAAAGATCGAATGTCCCGGCGCAGGGGACATTCGACGCCGACCAGCAACGAGCCTTGCGCTCCAAGGAAATACCCCCAAATGATGACCCCAGACCGAGACAACCGCTTCCGCACCACCCGCCGCGAGATCCTTCGCCGGCAGCACGACGGGTTCACGCGGACCCGCATCTTGCGCCGCTACCGCACCCACTTGGAGAATCTGGACCGAGTCTTGGCCGACTTGGAGGACGCTCGGATCCGGGAGCGCCGGGTGGTGCCCCCTCAGATCACCCAGCGCCTGCGCCAGACCGAAGTTGCTCAGGAAGATCCGGATCTGGCCCAGGTGGTTTCCACCAGCCGACCCAGCATCGATCGGGTGCAGGACGCCGTCTTCGACGCCCAGGGCCGGATCATGGTCGAGGTGAGCCGCCTGCTGGGCCAGCCCGACTGGGTGAGCATCGAGGCTGAGGAAGGCGAAGCGCTGGAGTTAGAGACCGCTCATCACTGATCGGCCGCCTTCGGCGCCGGGTCTGACTCTTCCAGGACAAAAGCCCGGGCCAGTTCCACCACCTTCGCCTGGTCCCGCAGGGCCTTGCGGCTGCGCGCCGTTTCCTGCTGGCGCGGCCTGACTGCTAGGTGGGCCCGGTCGGCCAGCCGCTCCGCCTCCCGGGACTGCCGCACCTGACTGAGTCGCTCCCACTCGGCAACCGCCGCCTCCACCATCGCCACCCGGTCGCCTCCCCCCTCCTCGGCCATCTCGGCCAGCCGCTGCTGTAGGCGGACCAGTCGGGCCGCCGGGAGCCGAGCCTTAGCGCTCAGGAGGGTGGCCGCCAGCTTGGCCTCGATCTGACGTTGGTCCCGATGTTCGCTTTCCTGCTGGACCTCGATGGTGCGAGCCTCGCGCAGGGCCAACTGGGCCCGCTCGAGCAGCTCCCGGTAGCCGTTCGCTAGCTCGGCGTGGGCTCCCGCCGTGGCGGTCTCCGCCAACAACGCCGCGGCGGCCACCAGCTCGTCGACGGCTTGGGCGGCCCCCAACTGCCGCAATTGGGGAAAGATGAACACTCCACACTTGCGGTCCACTTCGACGAAGGCCTGCAGCGCCTCCGCGGGAAGCTCGGAATGTTCCGGCGTCGGCAGCACAGTTCCGGTCGCCCGCGGCGCCGGTAGTTCCGGTGCGGTCAAGCTTCCGCCGGCAAGCTTGGCCGACCCCGGCCCATCAGCTCGAGCAGACAACTGACCCCGGCCCGGGTGCCACCGGAGGCTTTGAAGACCGCGGTGCCCGCCACCAGGACTGTCGCCCCCGCATCAAGGCAGGCCGCGGCGTTCTCCGGATCTACTCCTCCGTCGACCTCGATGTCGCACTTCAGGTTGCGCTCCTCCACCATCCGCCGCAGTCCTTTGACCTTCGCCAGGGCCGAGCTGAGGAAGGGCTGGCCCCCGAATCCGGGGTCCACCGACATCACCAGCGCCAGGCTGATTTCCGGCAGGATATCGGCCAGGAAGCCGGCGGGAGTGGCCGGATTGATCCCCACCCCGGGGCGGGCTCCCTCGGATCGGATCAGTTCGACCGTCCGATGCAGCTGCGGGCAGGCCTCGAAGTGGACCGTGATCAGCTCCGCCCCGGCCGCGGTGAAGCGGGGGATGATCCCATCCGGACGTTCCACCATCAGATGGGCCTCCAGCAAGAGCGAAGTGGAGCGGCGGCAGGCCGCCACCAGATCGGGCCCCATGGTCAAGTTGGGGACGAAGTGGTTGTCCATGATGTCGATGTGGATTCGGTCGGCACCCGCCTCCTCGCAGGCCGCCAGCTCGTCACTGAGGTGGGCCAGGTCGGCGGCCAGGATCGACGGGGCGAGCAGGCTCACGCGGCCCCCTCCGCCAACCGCGAGGCGGCGGCGGCGTCGCACCAGATTTCACAACCAGCCGAGTTGCGCGCCACCAGCTGGGCGGGCCAGCGGACCGGGTCGTAAACTCCCCGCACCACTTGGGCCAGGGTCTCGGCCTTGCCCTCGCCATCCACCAGGAAGTGGGTTCGGCGCGCCCAGCGCAGCACCAGCGGACCCAGGCTGAGCCGCCGCTGACCATCTGGGTGCTGGGTGGCCAGGACTACCGCCTCCTCGGGATAGGCCCGGCCGGGGAACAAAGACGCCGTGTGGCCATCCACGCCCATTCCCAACGCCAGGATGTCCAGCTGGGGGCGACCGTCCACATACGGAACGACGCCGATCAGCCGGGCCTCGAAGCGCTGGCTGATGGTCTCCGGTCCGAGGCCCGGCTCGATCTCCCAGCCTAAGACCAGTGGTCGGTCCCCCTGGATGCGCTCGACCAGCGCCCGCCGGAGCATGCCCTCGTTGGACTGCGGATCGGAGCGCGGGACCATCCGCTCATCCCCGGGCAGCACCACGGTGCGCGCCCACTCCACCTGGGGCTCTGCGGCCAACAACTCCAGCGCCTCTTCGGGGGTCGCTCCTCCGGGCAGGGCCGCCACACATTCACCCCGGGCCGAGATGGCTTCTCGAATCTCCTGAGCCCAGACCCGAGCGGCGTGCCGGGCCAGGGATTCTGGGTCCGGGAGAACCCGGATTTGGGGTTCCACCGACCCCTCGCTCGCGCTCACTCCGGGTGCGGTCTCTCAGTCATGCTTGACCGCGTGGCCACCGAACTGATTGCGCAGCGCGGCCACGTACCGGGCAGCGAAGGAGTCGCTCTGGCGGGAGCGGATCCGCATCATCAGCGAGAGTGCCAAGACCGGTGTCGGCACGTTCTGCTGGAGCGCCTCGAGTAGCGTCCACCGGCCTTCGCCCGTGTCGTCGACGTAGCCCTTGATTTGGGCCAACCCGGGGTCGTCGGCGAGGGCCAGCTCAGTCAGCTCCAGGAGCCACGAGCGCACCACACTCCCTTGATTCCAGAGGTGGGAGATGGCGCCTAGATCGAGGTCAAAGGCGGAGCTCTCCAGGACCTCGAAACCCTCCGCGTAGGCCTGGAGCATGCCGTACTCGATCCCGTTGTGGACCATCTTCACGTAGTGGCCGGCGCCGGCGGGGCCGACGCGCAGGAATCCGTCCGGGGGAGCCAGGGTCTTGAAGACTGGGGCCACGTAGTCGAAGGCATCCTGATCGCCGCCGACCATGAGGCAGTACCCCACCTTGAGCCCCCAGACCCCTCCCGAAGTGCCAGCATCCAGAAAACTGACCCCCTTCTCGGCGCAGCGCTTGGCCCTTAGCTGGGAGTCGGAGTAGTGGGAGTTGCCGCCGTCGACGATGACGTCGCCCCGCTCCAGGACCGGCAGCAAGGTGTCCAGCGAGGAGTCCACCGGCGCTCCTGAGGGGACCATCAGCCAAACCACCCGGCGGGGGGTGAGCTTGTCGACCACGTCGTTCAGCGAAGTGGCCGCCGTGGCGCCTCCCGCGGCCACCTTGGCGGTCACCGCCTGATCCCGATCGTAGGCCACCACCTGGTGCCCACCTTGAACCAGCCGCTCGACCATGTTGCCGCCCATCTTGCCCAGTCCGATCAGGGCTACCTGCACTCGCTCTCCTTTAGTTGGCGACGGGCGCCAGCAGCCGCTCGATCACCTGGGTCAGCTGCTCCAAGCCGCGGCCAACGTCCTCGCAGCGCACTCGCAGCACTCTACGGCCCCGCTGGGTCAGGGCTTGGTAGTCCCCCAGCGCTTGAGCCTGCTGCAGCGTGCCGAAGGTGTAAGGCCGCTCGGGAATCGCTAGGTCCACCTGGTGGACGCCCGTGATCTGGAGGAAGGCGGCGGTCTCCGGGCCGCCTTTGTGAAGTTGGCCGGTGGAATGGAGGAAGCGCGGTCCATACCCGAAGGTCGTGGCGCACCCGGAGGCCCGGAGCAGGCCGGCCCGCAGGCGGGAGATCAAAGCCGCGTCCCTAGGGTGGTCCGGGCGCATCGGCAAGTAGGCCATCACCGCTAGGTACCAAGGTGGGCCCAACCCTTCCAGCCAGCCGACCAGTGCTTGCTCCAGGCTGCTCGCGCCGGGGGCGCCCGCCACCCGGACCGCGCCATCGATCAGATCGATGGGGGGCTCGGGAAGGCGGCCTTCCTGCTCCCAGGTCTTCAGCAAGCGGGCGGTGTTGTCCTTGCTTTCCTGCACGTTGGGCTGGTCGAAGGGATCGATACCCATCAGCGCGCCGGCCAGGGCGGTCGACGCCTCCCAGCGATAGAACTCGGCGCCGAGGTCGAGGAGGTGGGCGGTCGGGACTCGAACCACCGGATGGCCGGCTGCGCTGATCTCGTCGAGCCAGGTCTCGGTCTCCGGGTCGGCCCCATCTCCCTCCAGATCCAGGTAGACGAACAGCCGGTCGCCGCCGTACTCCCGCGGCTCGCCCCGCGGCTCCCCGACCACGGGGACCAGCCCCTTGCCCGATTTGCCGGTGGACTCGGCCAGCAGCTGCTCGATCCAGGTGGGCAGCTCCGCGAGGGCGGGATGGGCCAGGATGGTGACCTTGTCGCGTCCCACCGCCGCGCCGCCAGCCAGGATCGCTCCCAGCTGGACCCCCGGGCTGCGATCGGCAGCCGAGGCGTCTTCCGGGAAGCAGGCCCCGGACATGGAGACCGCTCCGGCCAAGAGCTGGTCCACGTCAATGCCCATGGTGGCCGCCGGGACCATGCCGAAGTCGGAGAGCGCGCTGTAGCGGCCCCCGATGGTGGGGTTAGCCGAGAAGACCTGGTGGAAATTCAGATCGCCGGCTAGCTTCTCCAGCTGGGTGCCGGGGTCCGTGATGGCGATGCAGTGGTCACCCGCTCGCTCCCCCAGCGCTGCCTGCCAGCGGCTGTGAAAGAAGCTGCAGTGGGCCAGGGTCTCGGTGGTCCCGCCACTCTTGGAGGCCACCAGTAACAGGGTGCGGGACGGATCGATCCGCTGGACCACCGCCTGAATCTGATCAGGATCGGTGGAGTCCAGCACGATGAGGTCGGGGAATCCGGGCCTTTGCCCGAAGGTCTGGCGCAGCACCTCCGGGCAAAGGCTGCTGCCCCCCATCCCGACTAGGACAGCATGGGTAAACCCCTGGTCCCGGACCCAACTGGAGTAACTGTGCAGTCCGGCGAGGGCGCTCCTTTGGCGCTGAGGTTCGTCCACCCACCCGAGACGCTCGGCCATCGCCTGGTGGCTCGTCTCGTCTCCCGGCCACAGGCTGGTGTCTCGATCGCGAACTTTAGTGGTGGCGTTGGAGCTCAGCAGCTGACTGTGGGCCTCGGCCACCGCGTGCCCGGCCGCCCCCGCCTCCACCTGCGCCAAGATCACTGTCGAGCTGACCTGGGTGCGCGGTGAGGCGACCAACCCCTGACCGGCGAAGGTGGTCCGCTTGGCGCCGATCTCGGCTAGCAACTTGTCCATGGAGGCGGAGAAGCTTTCGACCCCCTTGACCTCCAGCACGGCGGTGACCTCGTCGATGTCCACCCCCAAGTCGCGCAGGTGCGCCAGCTCCGAGGGTGCGGCCGGGATGTGCCCCACCAGCGTTGGGCGCACCTGGCCGTGGTCCAGGAAGGCATCGATGGAGCTCGGCGGCATGGTGTTGACGGTCTCGGCGGCGATCAACTCCTCGCAGTAGAGGACGTCCCGATAGGCGGGGTTCTTGGTGCTGGTGCTGGCCCACAGCGGGCGCTGAACCGCGGACCCGGCCGCCGCCAGGGCGCGAAAGCGGTCGCCGTGGAACACCTCCAGGAACGCTTGGTAGGCGACCGCCGCGTTGGCGATGGCGGCTTGGCCGCGGGCCGCCTCCAGCGCCGCGCGGCGCTCTCCATCCACCTGCGCGGCCAGCGCGTCCAGGCGGGAGTCAGCCTCGGTATCGACCCGGCTGACGAAGAAGCTGGCCACCGAGCGGATCTGCTCGATGGGGAGCCCCGCCTGGAGCCGCCGTTCCAGACCCCGACAGTAGGCCTCCATCACCTGGCGATAGCGAGCCACCGCGAAGATCAGGGTCACGTTCACGTTGAAGCCCTGGAAGAGCGCTTCTTCGATCGCTGCCACCCCTTCTGCGGTGGCCGGAATCTTGATCATCAGGTTAGGCCGGTCCACCGCGATCCAGTAGCGTCCGGCCGCGGCCACCGTGTTGCGCGGGTCCCGAGCCAGCGCTGGGGACACTTCCAGGCTGACGTAGCCGTCCCTGGCCTCGGTCGCGCGGTAGATCGGCAGCAGCTCGTCGCAGGCGCTACGCACATCGTCGGCGATCAACCGGTCGTAGATCTCCTCGGTCGACCGGCCCCCGAGGGCGAGCTCTCGGATCTCGTCATCGTAGGCGTCGCCCTCGGAGACGGCCTTCTCAAAGATGGTGGGATTGACCGTCACCCCGAGCACCCCCAACCCGATGAGGCGGCGGAGTTCGCCCCTGCGCAGAAGCTCGCGGCTCAGGTTGTCGTACCAGACGCTCTGACCCTCACCCACTAGTCGTTGCAGTGCGTTCTCAGCCACCTTGCTCACCTCCGGATTCGCCCAGAAGACGCTGGACCCGCTCGGCCACTGCCGAGGGCGTCAACCCCAGATGCTCGTAGATAGTTTGATACGGCGCCGAGGCGCCGAAGCGATTCACCCCGACTACCGCGCCGTGGTCGCCGACCCAGCGCCACCAAGGCTGGTCGACCCCGGCTTCCACCGCCACCCGAATCGGCACCTCAGGCGGAAGCACCTGCGCCCGATACTCCTGGGGCTGCGCGGCGAACAGCTCCATCGAGGGCATACTGACCACCCGGGTCGGCACCCCCTGCTGCTGCAGCAGACCTCGAGCCCCTACGCAGATCGACAGCTCGCTCCCGGTTCCGATGAGGACGCACCGACACTCACCTCCCTCGGCCTCCAGGAGGACATAGGCGCCGCGGGAGACCCCGGTGGCCGCCAGCTGCTTGGTCCCCGGCAGCACCGGCAGGTTCTGCCGACAGAGGACCAGCACGGTGGGGGCAGATCCCCGCTCCAGCGCGGCCGCCCAGGCCCAGCTGGACTCGTTGGCGTCGCCCGGACGGAGCACCACCAAGTTGGGAATGGCACGGAGCGCCGCCAGGTGCTCCACCGGCTGGTGGGTCGGGCCGTCCTCGCCCAGGCCAATGCTGTCGTGGGTGTAGACCCAGACCACCCCCAGGTGGGAGAGCGCCGAGAGCCGAACGGACGGCCTTTGGTAGTCGGAGAAGGTGAAGAAGGTGGCGCTGTAGGGGCGCAGGCCGCCGTGGGCCGCAATGCCATTGCAGGCCGCCCCCATGGCGTGCTCCCGAACCCCGAAATGGAGGTTTCGGCCGGCTCCGGTATGGCCGTCAAAGTCGCCTCCGCCAGGGACCGCGGTCTTGGTCGACTCGGACAGGTCAGCGTCGCCGCCCAGGATCCAAGGGATCCGCTCGGCGAGGGCCACCAGCGCCTGGCCCCCGGAGCTGCGGGTAGCGATCGGGTCGCTGCCCTCATCCCACGAGGGCAACACTTCCTCCCAGCCGGCCGGCAGCTCACCGGCGATGGCCGTGCGCCAGTCATAGGCCAGCTGCGGGAAAGCCTCGCTCCACGAGCAGAAGCGCTCGTTCCATTCCCGACTCAGGGTGGCTCCCGTTGCCTGGGCCTCCCGGAAGTGGGCGAGGGCCGGCTCAGGTTCGAAGAAGGTGACCCCTGGATCCCAGCCGTAGGCCCGCTTGGCGGCCGCTGCCTCTTCAGGACCGAGCGGCGAGCCGTGAGCGGCGTTCGTGTCCTGCTTGTGGGGGGCCCCGTACCCGATGTGGGTGCGGATGGCGATCAGGGAGGGCCGGCTCTCGTCGTCGATCGCGTTCTGGATCGCCGCCGCGATTCCCGCCAGGTCCAAAGTGCCGTCCTCAACCCGCTGCGCCTGCCAGCCGTAGGCGCTGAACCTGGCCTCGACATCCTCGGAGAACGAGAGTGAGGTGGGCCCATCCAAGGAGACGTGATTGTCGTCGTAGAGGCAGATCAACTTGCCCAGGCCGAGGTGACCGGCCAGTGAGGCCGCCTCCGAGCTGATCCCTTCCATCAGGTCTCCGTCGCTGCACAGGACGAAGGTCCGGTGGTCGACGATGGAATGTTGGGGTTGGTTGTAACGGGCCGCCAGGTGACGCTCGGCGATGGCCATGCCCACCCCGTTGCCGAAGCCCTGGCCGAGCGGACCGGTGGTTACCTCGACTCCGGCGGTCAGTCCCCGCTCGGGATGACCCGGAGTTAAAGAGCCCCACTGCCGAAACTGCTGCAGCTGCTCCAGGGGCAGGTCATACCCCGTGAGGTGCAGCAAGGCGTACAAAAGCATCGATCCGTGACCGGCCGAGAGCACGAAGCGGTCACGGTCCGGCCACTGCGGATCGTTGGGGTCGTGGCGCAGAAAGCGGGTCCAGAGCACGTAGGCCGCAGGAGCCATGCCCATCGGGAGTCCCGGGTGCCCCGACTTAGCCTTCTCGACCCCGTCGATGGCCAGGGTCCTGATGGTGTTGATGCAGAGGTTGTCGAGTTCGGTCCCGGCCTGGGGCAGCGTCGACCCGCCGCTCACCACTCGCTCCTGAAGCTCACGCGCCATCTACTCCCATGCTCTCACCTGGGGCATCACCGCGCGATCGGGAAGGTCGCCCACGAACCGACCCCTCATCAGGCTCCGGACCAGCGCCTTCCGCCTAGCGACCGCTAGCAGCAGAGTCAGGCCCGCAAAGGGTGGGGAGGCCGTGGGCGGCCCAATCACTGATCCCCCCGATCATTGAGGTCGCCACCAGACCTTTCTCCCGGAGGAATTTGGTGGCCCGGAAACTGCGGGAGCCGGCCGAGCACTGCACCACCAGCGTGCCCTCCCGGGGCAGTTCCCGCCAGCGTGCGCTGAGCTCTTCGATGGGAATCCAAAGGGAGCCCGCGATGCGCAGTCGCGCGCGCTCAGCCGCGTCCCGCACGTCGAGCACGGGTACTCCGCCCTCGATCTGGCGGCGAGCGCTGTCGACCTCGACTTCGAGTGCTACCGGGGCGGCCATCGGGGAGATTATGAGTCGCGGAGTCCCCCGCGGTGCCGGGACGAACCGAGTTCTACCAGAGCGAGCGGAGCGGGCGTTTCGGTGAGATGCCCGCGATGCGCAGCCGCCCCGGAATCCCAGCCCCGGCACTGGACCCCTTCCCAAACCCAGAACAACTTCCGTATCCTGGGCTGCTGACACGACCAACAGGAGACGGGGCAGTTCGGGCCTCCGCCCGCCGCAGCTGAGGTAGGGAGGGTTCAGCGATGGCTACAGGCATGAGGGACGCCGAGGCGTCGGATCGAAAGCTCGACCGGCGGATGTCGGTGTGGCAGCTCTTCTTCCTCTCGATGGGCGGGATCATCGGCTCCGGCTGGCTGTTTGCCGCGCTGGCTGCGTCAGCGACGGCCGGCCCGGCCGCGATCGTCTCCTGGCTGATCGGCGGGGTCCTGGTACTCCTGGTAGCCCTGAACTACGCCGAGATCTCAGGGATGCTGCCCCGCTCCGGGGCGATCGTCCGGTACCCCCACCTGACCCACGGCGGCTACACCGGCTTCATTCTGGGCTGGACCTACCTGCTCTCGGCCGTGAGTGTGCCGGCCATCGAGGCGGAGGCGGTCGTCACCTACGCCAGCACTTATATCCACGGCATCATTAACCCGGTCAACAGCGAACTGACCTGGCCCGGCGGGATCCTTTTCGGGATCGGCCTGATGATCTTCTTCTTCATCATCAACTATGTCGGCATCAAGTTCCTCGCCCAGTTCAACAGTTTCGTGACCGGCTGGAAGTTCGTGATCCCGGGAATCACCGTCATCCTCCTGTTCGTGTTCGATCTCCACAGCAAGAACTTTGGCGGCTACCCCGGAGGCTTCGCCCCCCTCGGCTGGGCCCCGGTCCTGAGCGCGGTGGCCACTTCCGGGATCGTGTTCTCCTTCCTGGGCTTCCGCCAGGCCCTTGACTTCGGCGGCGAAGCCCGCAACCCACAGCGGGACGTGCCCATCGCCACCATCGCGTCGGTGCTGGCGGGCATCGTTCTCTATGTCCTGCTCCAGGTGGCCTTCATCGGCGGCATCAAGTGGGGAATCTTCGGCGTCCACGCCGGCGACTGGGCGGCCCTGAAGGCGGCTGGCAGCGCTGCCAAGGACGCGCCCTTCTACGTCGCGCTCAAGGCGGCGGGACCGGCCCTGCTGGGCGGCTTCGCCACGATTCTCCTCATCGACGCCTTCGTGTCGCCGACCGGCACCGGCTACGTCTATCTGGGCACGTCGACCAGGACCTTGTACGGCATGTCAGTGGTGGGCTATCTGCCCCGGGCGTTCCAAGCGATCCTGGCCCGGTTCCGCATCCCCTGGATCGCGCTGATCGCCTCCACCGTGGTGGGCTGCCTCTTCTTCCTGCCACTCCCTAGTTGGTACGAGTTGGTCGGGATCATCACTTCAGCCACAGTGTTGACCTACATCATGGGTGGGATCGGGGTGCACGTTCTGCGACGCACCGCTCCCAATCTGCCCCGGCCCTTCCGGTTGCCCGCGGCCGATCTGATCGGCCCCGCGGGGTTCATCGGAGCCCTGATGATCGTGTACTGGTCGGGTTTTGCCACGCTCGCGATTGTCTTCGCCGCTGTCTTCGTCGCTCTGCCTGTCTTCGTCTGGTTCTACGCCCCCAATAAGGGCTGGATCAATCCGGTCTCTGGCGGAGTCTTAGGACTGGTCTTCCTCGTCCTTTGGATCATCGTTCAGCGCTGGGGTCAGTGGGCGCTGGTGGCCACGCCGACGACCGTCCCCCACCCAGCGTTCCCGGTGTTCTACTTCGCGACCATCTTGCTGGTGGGCGGATTCACCGGCGCGCTCTACTACCTCTGCAACGAAGAGGGGCGCAAGGCCGTCAGCAGCAGTTGGTGGCTGATCTATTTCCTCTTGGCCGTGTTTGGCCTCTCCTACTACGGAGCCTACGGACCGCTCAAGACACCTGGGATCCCCTTCCCTGGGGACCTGTTGGTGGTGATCATGCTCGGCTTGGTCGCTTACGGGTGGGCGATCCACAGTGGCTACGAGACTGAGGACATCCAGGCCATCGTGGCATCTGGTAGCGGGGTGGTAAGTGCGGAGCCTGACGCCCCCGCTGCGACGCCGCCGACAACCGCACCGCCAGGGTTTAGCCACTGAGCCAGGCATAGGCTGGCGGCCCCTCAGTCACAAAGCGAAAAGGGCCCATCCGGGATGTCCCGGGTGGGCCCCTCGATTGGGGGGGACCGCTGGCGTCTCCAAACTAGACCAACCGGCCGCGATCGATGATCACGGAAGTTCGGCCCGAGGAGGCTGGAGTGAGTGCAGGTGGCTGACTCCGATCCCTCGAATGGGCTGCCGCCGGAACGGCTCGTCGGCGGCTGGCGAAAACTGCTGGTCGAGCCTCGCCGCCCACCCCGAATCGCGGCCAGTCCTTACGCCGACTGGATGGTGGTGGGGACCGTCTGCATCGGGGCTTTCATGGGCCAGCTGGACTCCAGCATCGTGGTTATCGCCCTGCCCACTCTCCAGACCTACTTCCACAGCAACATCGGGGCCGTGGAGTGGGTCTCGCTGGCGTATCTCCTAGCCCTGATCGCCCTGGTGGTGGCGATCGGGCGCTTCGCCGACATGGTGGGCAGGAAGCTGCTGTACATCTACGGCTTCGGGATCTTCATCCTTGGCAGCGGTCTTTGCGGACTGGCCCCCAGCCTGCTCGCTCTCGACGCCTTCCGGGTTCTCCAGGGACTGGGCGCGGCCATGCTGCAGGCGAACAGCGTCGCTCTAATTGTCCAGGCGCTACCCCGACAGAAGTTAGGCCGCGGGATCGGGGTGCAAGGGGCGGCGCAGGCACTGGGCCTGTCCTTGGGGCCGGCGGTCGGCGGGTTCCTGCTGGTGCTGGGGGGTTGGCGCCTGATCTTCCTGGTCAACGTGCCGGCCGGGCTCATCGGATTCGCGCTGGGCTGGTTCCTGCTGCCCCGGAGCCGCCACCTGGCCGACCGGGAGTCGATCGATTGGGTGGGTATCGCCTTCTTCGTGGTGGCGATCGCCAGCCTGCTCTTGGCCCTTTCGTCGGGCGATCAGCGGGGGTGGGGTTCACCCTTCGTGCTGACCACGTTCGTCCTGGCCCTGGGTGCCGGGGTGGGCTTCATCGTCTGGGAGCGGCGCGCCCCCGCCCCGATGATGCAGTTGCCAGTGTTTCGCCTTCCCGCCTTCAGCTTCGGGATCGCCAGCGGCCTGCTTTCCTACCTGACGCTGTTCGGGGTGCTCTTTGTCTTCCCCTTCTACCTGCAGTTCGCGGGCCACCTCGACCCGGGCGCGGCCGGGCTGCGTCTGCTCACCCTCCCGCTCGCCTTGGGGGTGAGCGCGCCGATCTCCGGGATCGTGGCCGACCGGTGGGGGGCTCGACCGCTAACGGTGGGCGGCATGGCCCTCACCGCTGCTGGTTTGGTGGCGATCGCTCTGCACCCCAGCAGCGGCGGGCTCTTGCTGCTGGAACTGGTCGCGATCGGCATCGGGCTGGGCACTTTCACCCCGCCGAACAACGCGGCGATCATGGGGGCGGTGCGACGGAACCAGGCCGGCATGGCGAGCGGGATTCTCAACATGACCAGAGGGTTGGGAACCGCTCTCGGTGTGGCGCTCACGGGACTGGTCTTCGGCTTGGCGGCCGGCACCTCCGCCGGCCACGCCCACTCGCCGACGCGGGCCAGTCACGGGCTGGTGGCGGCCGCGGTGTTCCTGGCGGTGGTGGCCCTGACAGCCGCGCTCCTCTCCTTGATGCGGGGAAGTGGCAAGCTCAGCGACAGTCGTCTGGCGAATGCCGAAGTCTGAGCGGCTGGGAGCAGGAGTACGGTTTCCGGCGCTGACCCTTGACAGACCAGTCGAGTTGGGGTCTACCCTACCGCCAGCCCAGTCTGGTCGGCGAGGGCCCCAGTTAGTACGTCAGCAGGAGGCGGTCGATGGCTGAAGGTGTCCTGACTGCGATCTCCCCGGTGGCCGCCGCCAATCCCTACGTCACCGCCCAGCGTCAGTTCGATCAGGCGGCCAGCATCCTGGGCCTCGACGAGGGGATGCGCCAGGTCCTGCGCGAGGTCCGCAGGGAGCTGACCGTCAACTTCCCAGTCCGGATGGACGACGGGGGTATCCGCATCTTCACCGGGTATCGGGTCCAGCACAACTTGACCCGGGGGCCGGCCAAGGGTGGCATCCGCTACCACCCCCAGGTCAGTCTCGACGAGGTCAAGGCGCTGGCCATGTGGATGAGTTGGAAATGCGCAGTCACCAACCTCCCCTACGGGGGGGCCAAGGGTGGGGTGATCTGCGACCCCGCGCAGCTCAGTCTGCGAGAGCTGGAGAACCTAACCCGGCGCTTCGCCAGTGAGATCTCCATCCTGATCGGGCCGGAGTCCGACATCCCCGCCCCCGACGTCAACACCAACCAGCAGACGATGGCCTGGATCATGGACACCATCTCGATGGAGAAGGGCTACTCGGTACCGGCCACCGTGACCGGCAAACCGCTCTCCATTGGGGGCTCCGAGGGCCGACCGGCGGCGACTGGTCGAGGGGTCATGGTGGTGACCCTCGAGGCCTGCCGGCGGCTAGGGATCGAGCCGGCCCGATCCACTGTGGCGATTCAGGGCTTCGGCAACGTTGGCAGCGTCAGCGCCGATCTGCTCCACGAGCAGGGGTTCAAGGTGGTCGCCGTCTCCGACGTCTTCGGCGGCATCCACAATCCCCAGGGTCTGGACGTCCCCGCGCTCCTGGACCACGTCAGGGTAAACGGCCAAGTGGCCGGCTTCGCCGGGAGCACCCAGGCGATCAGTAACGCCGACCTGCTGGAGCTGCCGGTCACCATCCTGATCCCGGCCGCCTTGGAAAACCAGCTGACCATGGCCAACGCCGCTCGCGTGCAGGCCCAGGTCGTCGTGGAGGCAGCTAACGGACCGACCACCCCTGAGGCCGACGACATCTTCCATCAGCGCGGGGTGACCCTGGTCCCCGACATCCTGGCTAACGCCGGCGGGGTCACGGTTTCCTACTTCGAGTGGGTCCAGGATCTGCAGTCCTTCTTCTGGGAGGAATCCGAGATCAATGGCCGGCTGACCCGGATCATGCAGCGCGCCTACGAGCAGGTGGACGCGCTGGCCCAGGAGCACGCAACCACCTTGCGGATGGGCGCTTACTGCTTAGCGGTCAAACGGGTCGCCGACGCGACCTCGGTGCGCGGCATCTATCCGTAGCCTAGGGCCCTCTGCCGCCCCGGCCTCGGCGTCGATCAGGGCCTGCAACGAGTGCCCCCGGATCTCCTGCACGGTTTCTTGGTCAGAGTTCAAGCCCTGGCCAAGCAGGGAGTCGAGTGGCATGATGTTGGGGGCCATCGTGTTCTCCGGGTGGGTGATGCTTCCAGAGGGCACGGTGGCTTTTTCATGCCCACCGCGACGGGCACCAGCTCGGCCCGCTCCTCGCACTAACTCTAGTTACGTGACCAGTAGGTCGACCCCCTCCCGCAGCGCCAGGGGATCCGACCCGACTGCGTTGGAGGCGGTGGAAGAGCCTTGGTGCGCCCGAGTGGCTGGCGAGGCTTGCGGCCAGATGGGCAGTTGGCTCGGTGATGGCTCACCTTTTATGAAAAAGTGCGTCTTCGGAAGTGAGCGGTCTCAACGTCTGAGTCCTAGCCGTGCGGGCGATCGCCGCCTCGCCCTGACCGGCACTGGCGGGGCCGGTCGCCCCCGGCCTGTGTGGGACCTCAGAGGTTGGGGACCGATGATCTTCTAGTCTGGTCGACGTCTAAAAATGAGACTGGGTCGCATCGCGTCTTGGAGGAGGGCCGTATGAGGAAGTTGATCGAATCGACCCAGGTTTCACTGGGCGGAGAGATAGGTTCACCCCAGGACTGGGCATTTCCTTACCTGAATGATGAGCACCACGACTACGCCAAGAGATTGCTGTTCGCCGCCGATGCGCTCCTGCTCGGGCGGCTGACATATGCAGGGCTGTCGGCGGCTTACCCTTCGATGACCAGCGACGATGCTGGAGTTCCAAACGACTTCATCGAACGAATGAACAGCATTCCCAAGTTCGTGGCATCCACCACCCTGAGGGAGACGACATGGAATGCAAGCGTCATCGAGGGCGATGTGGCCTCATTCGTAGCCGACCTAAAGCAGCAGCCCGGGGGCACAATTGTCAAGTACGGGAATGGACCTCTCGACGCAACCCTGATGGAGCACGGCCTGATCGACGAGTTTCATCTCTTGGTCACCCCAGTCGCCGTCGGACGGGGCCAACACCTATTTGAGGGCATCGACGGCGCCCCGGCTCTGACACTCGTAGATGTGACGCGATTCAGCAACGGTGTGCTGAGACTCACGTACACCCCGACCTGATTAGCCAGGGTGGGCCTTGCCGCCGGTAGGCTGCTCCACTCCGGCGGCCCGACATCAAGCGCTCACATTCGTGAAAAGCGCACCCCATTCATTTCCGAAGTGCCGAAAAAGTCGCGGATCTGGCCCCTGGACCCGCTGGTCCAGGTCCGCGCCTGGTTCGCGGGGCCGCCGCGACCAGCGCCTTGATACTAGGTCGAGTCGGACCGACCATGGCCTCGCGACTGGATTCGCTACATCCCGGCCGGTTCCAGGTGGCGCCTGGATCGCCTCCAGCCCTGAACGGCGGCCGACACAAAAGGCTACTTCGGACTCACCTCAGGTTCGCCGGCCTGGGAACGCCGCGAGGACGCAAAGGCCGTCCCGCCGGCCCATACTCGGCCCACCAATTGGCGGCGGCTCTGGAGGCGATCACGATGAGACGGACGATAACGGCGGCGGCCGCAGCGATCCTGGCACTGGGAGTGGCTGGGTGTGGGGCGGCCGCGACCCCCAAGCCCCACCAGTCGCCCACCCCGTCGGCCCGCGCCAGCTCCTCTCCCGCCGCCAGCGAGAAGGTCTTGGGGCTGATCACCGAGAGCGGGCCAGTTACCGGCACTCCCACCATAGACATCACCGGGCTCGACGGATCGACTCTCGCCACCAAAGGCCTGGCCTCCGACAGCCTGGCCGCGCTCGCCGGCGGCCCCAAGGGAGCCTATTTCACCTCCGGTTACCAGCTGATGCTGCTCGATACCCACGGAACAGTCTCCACCCTAGGGTCGGTGGCGGTGGCGCCGGCATCGAACTCCAGTGCCTTCCAACTCGGCAGCGGCATAGACGCGCTGGCGATCTCCCCCCAGGGCAACCAATGGGCTTTCCTCTCCACCACCACCGCGCCCAACAGCCTCCTAGTGGCCCAGGTTTGGCTGGGCGGGACCAACTTGACCCCGCACCTGCTGCTGAACACGACTGAGACCTCCTCCTCCCTGCCGGCGGAATTCCCCCAGGGCTTCGGCTACTCACTTCTCGGCTGGGGACGGGACGGGGTGGTGGTGGCCGAGATACCCTCAGGAGTCGGCGGGGCGGGCCCCTTCCTCGACTACAACGTCGACGTTTTCTTCGTCAACCCCAGCACCGGCGCCGAGACGCCGATCGCCAATGTCAGCAACTGCCCCTTGAGCGCCTTCACCAGCGCGGGTGGGTACGGCTGCGCTCTGCTGGCAAGTTCGGGCGGCGGCGATCAGAGCATCGAGGTGGGGCTTCCCGGGGGGCAGGTCAAGTTCTTCGCGCTGCCCTCCAACACCATTGCCGGCAACGTCGCCTTCGATCCCACGTCGGCCAAGGTCGCTTACGGACAGGTCAATCTGAACTGCGCCGGCTGCAGCGGTTCGATGGCGGTGGAGCTGGCCGCCATCCAAATGGAGGTCGGCACGATCAAGTCCGGCTCTGCCCATCCGCTAGGCCCGCTCGGTCTGACCCCAGCCGCCTGGTTGCCGGATGGCCGAATCGCGGCCACTCAGTACTCAGTGGCTCCGGACGGCCAGTCGATCACTTCCGCGGTGGTCCTGGTGAATTCCGCGGGCACGGTCACCTCCTTGGTCTCCAGCCTCGACCCCGAGTTCATCGGGCTGGCGACCGGCTAGCGGCCAGGCGCTCTGTCCGGAAGTCCGCCCAGCGCGAGGTCGTCGCCCAAGCCGATCCCCGAACCTGCCCACCTGAGAAGTGATCGCAGCTATCGAGGATCCGCCCCCGGCCGGGACATCAGGAGCACTACGTGGCGGAATGGATCAGCGCCTGATTCGGCTGACCCGGCTGTCACCTCAGACTGGAATCGGCGCAGCGCTGGCGGCTGTCGAGCCCTGGGGCAGACCGGGCAATCCCCCATGCCGCCAGCTGGGCCCGCTACCTCTACCTTTCCCCGGGACTTGACCGTTCAGAAGTTTCGGGGCCATTGACTCGAATCCCGGATAGGCGCTCCCGGTGCTACCTTGGCCCCGCCGCACAAGGAGTTGATTGCCCCCGGCATCAACCGACTGGCATCGGTAGGCTGTAAGTAGCGAAGGAAGGATTGATCCGCTGCTACTGAACTCAACGGAGGGCCAGCGATGGACGGGCTGATGATGGATTACCCGCTCACCCTGACCCATTTGTTCAAGCACGGGGTGCGATTTTTCCCGGATCAGGAGATCGTCACCCAAAGGGCCGCGGGCGCGCCGCACCGCTACAACTTCGCCAAGTTCGGCGAACGCACCGAGCGGCTGGCGCGGGCGCTGGACCACTTGGGGGTCCGATCAGGGGACCGGGTGGGCACTTTCGCCTTCAACAGCTACCAGCACCTGGAGTGCTATTTCGCGATCCCATGCACGGGCGCGGTGTTGCACACGCTCAACATCCGACTCTTCCCCGACGACCTGGCCTTTGTAATCAACGAGGCCCAGGATCAGGTGATCTTTTGCGACCGCAGCGTGCTACCGCTGCTCCAGAAAGTCGGCGACCGGATCCCCACCGTACGCCTGATCGTGCTCATGGGCGAAGGCGAGGCAGATGCCTCCGGCCTGCCAGAGTCGATCGACTACGAGGAGTTGATCGCGGCCCAGGAGCCGGGATTTGATTGGCCCGAGCTCGACGAGCGCCAGGCGGCGGCCATGAGTTACACGTCCGGGACCACCGACCGGCCCAAGGGGGTGGTGTACAGCCACCGCTCCTCCTACCTCCACTCCGCGGCGGCTGGCACCGCGGGCTGGATCGGACTCTCCTATGAGGACTCGCTGCTGCCGGTGGTGCCGATGTTCCACGTCAACGCCTGGGGCCTAACCCACGCCGCCATCGGCTTCGGCACCAAGCTGGTGCTGCCCGACCGCTTCCTCGACCCCATCCACCTGTTGGCCCAGCTGCAGACCGAGTCGGTCACCGTGACCGCGGGGGTGCCGACCATCTGGGGGGCACTGCTCACCCATCTCGACCAACAGCCAACGCCGCTTCCGCAACTGCGGATGATCATCTGCGGCGGCTCCGCGGCTCCCCCTTCGTTGATCGCGGGGTTCGATCGGCACGGGCTCAAGATGGTCCACGCCTGGGGGATGACCGAGACCTCGCCGGTGGGTACCGTCAACTTCGTCAAGCCCCATCTCCGGGATCAGAGTGAGGAGGCGCTGCTCGCTCTGAGGGCCAAGCAGGGGATCCCAGCCCTGGGCATCGAGCTGCGGCTGATTGACCTGGACACCGGCCAGGAGTGCCTCGCCGATGGCCAGACCCCAGGGGAGATCCAGGTGCGGGGAGCCTGGGTGGCCCGGGCCTATTACCACGACCCCGAGGACCGGGACGGCCGCTTCACTGCCGATGGCTGGTTCCGCACCGGCGATGTCGCCACCATCGACTCCGAGGGCTATGTCCAGATCGTGGATCGCACCAAGGACCTGGTGAAGTCCGGCGGGGAGTGGATCTCCTCAGTGACCCTGGAAGGCGAGTTGATGGCCCATCCCAAGGTCAAGGAGGCCGCAGTAGTGGGATTCCCCCACTCCCGCTGGGCGGAGCGGCCGGTCGGCTTCGTGGTGGCCCGGCCGGAGCATCAGGGGACGCTGACCAAACAGGAGCTGCTGGAGTTCCTACGTTCCCGGGTTGCCTCGTTCTGGCTGCCAGATGAGATCGTCTTTCTGGAGGAGGTGCCCAAGACCAGCGTGGGCAAATTCGATAAGAAGCTCCTCCGCCAGCGGTACGCCGACCTCCGGCTCGGCTGAGTCCGGGTCCAACCAGGAGTTGCTGGAACCCGGCTCAGGCGCGGGCGGTGCTCTCCAGTACCAGGTTGGCAATCGCCCGCGGCTGCTCCACGTTGGCCAGATGGGCCATCCCGGGAAGCACCTGGTGGACGGCTCTGGGCACCCGATCCGCGATCCCCCGGCTTTGGGCTAACTGGAGGGGAAGGTCAAGCTCGCCACAGGCGACGATGGTGGGAGCGACCACCTCCCCCAGGCGCTGCCAGGCATCGGCAGCAGGACTCCGTTCCAGATCGTGAGGTACATCGTGACGCAACACGATAGCGTTCATCTCCAGGGTGAGCCGCCGGGCCTCGCCCCCAACTCGGCCCTCAGCTGAGCCAGGACCGCCCAGCCAGAGCCAGGTCTCTAGCCAGTTGATCTCGTCGAGGTCACCTGCGGCGATGGCCTGGTCAATCAGATCGCTGAAGCGCTGGGTGTCCCGGTCCAACTCTGGCGCCGGGGCGCCCCTGACCCCCGGCGCCAGCAGGATCAACCCGGCCACCCGGTCAGGTTGGCTCAAGGCGCAATCGAGGGCCACTCTACCTCCGGCCGAGGCGCCAACGAGCCAGGCCGGGCCATCGGCGACGGTATCCAGAACTCCCAGAAGGTCATCGAGGTGGGAGAAGCTGTCCTGCGGGGGAGGGCTCTCCCCGTAGCCGCGGCGGTCATAAGCGACCTTGGTACCCGGCTCCGGCAGGTTTTCGGTGACCGCCTGACAAGCGCGCCGGTCGCAAACGGCCTAGTGCAGGAACACGACCACTGGGCCGCCCGCGCCCCAGCGCTCGCCGGCCAGCTCCACTCCGTCCAGCACCAGAGCGATCCGCTGCCCCCCAATCACCGGCGAATCGTAGCCGAGTGCTTGGGCCGGTCGGCCGTCGACCGCGGGGCAGCAGCGCGACCCCGCTCAGGCGGGACAGTCGCTCCGCGAGGCAGACCACGCTCCGGCGTGCCCGGGACTGGCGTACAGCACGCTCTGTTTGTCGGCGAAAACACAAGTCCAGCCCGACTGTTTCTGGAGCAGCAAGGTCAGTGGAGCCGCTCTGCCCTGCCAGACCAGACTGACCTGATAGTGGCGCAAGATCGCCATGGTTCCGGACGCCGCGGACACGGCGGTGAGGTACTGGGTCAGGACCTTCGAACCCATCAGGTCAACCTCGCCAAAGATGAACAGCTGGTCCGGCGCGCAGTCACGGCTAGCGGGATCGCGGTGATCTAGCCGATAGAGCAGCCAACCCGAACTGCCATAGGGCGTGAAGACCCGAGCCGTAGGTCCGTCGCAGATGACCCTCCCCACCTGCACTGGGTAAACCGAGCCCTCCAGGTGGTTGTCGGGGCTGCTCAGCTGGGTGGAGATCCGCACCGCGCTGGCCAGCACCACCAGAAGCAGGACCGCCCCCACGAACCAGCGGGGAGCGGGACGGCGGCGGCGCTGGGGAGCCATCCTCCGGGCGCTCCGCACGTGGTCGACTAGCCCCTGAAGACCGTCGGTGAACAGCGGCAGGACCATGATCGCGAAGAGGGGAATGTCCCGCACCGCATACAGGAGCAGGACGGTGCCCGCGGCCGCCATCAACAGGTCGGCCGGCCGGGTGTGCTTGGCCCAGCGGGCCACCACCAGGGTGCCCAGCAAGAGCGCCAGCACCGGTGCCGAGGCCAGCGCGTGGAAGTTGGGGGGCTGCCATTCGTTGAGGTTGGCCTGGGCCACCGGGCTGAGCAGCAGGTGCAGCGGATAGAGATAGAGACCCCAGCCATTGGGGTTGACCATGGCCGCCAGGGCCGACACCACCAGCCCCCCCGTGAGGTCGAGAAGCCGCCCCGGCGGGAGCGACCTCTCGTCCTTCAGCCAGCTGCTGATGGCCTCACCCACCAGGAACACCGCGATCACCCCCAGACCGACCACGAATCCGCCATGGAGATTGCCCCAGACCACGAAGAGGGGGACCAACCAGGCCAACAGCCAGCGGGTAGGCCGGCGCCGGTAGGCGTCGAGCAATACCAGCAGGATGCCGAGAAATCCGAAGGTGAACATCTGCGGGCTGGGGCCCCAGATCTGGAGCCCGGTGACGATCACCGCGATCGCGCCTAGCGCCAATATCCAGCGCGAGAGACCCTCCCGATTGGTGCGCATCACGCCAAACGCAAATCCCACCCAAGTCACCAGCGCCATGAGCAGGATCACCGGCGTCATCCCGATGGCTCGGTAGAGCAGCGCGTAGATCGCTTCCGCGCCCCACTCCTGGGTGATGAAGGGATGCGTGGACGCGGTGAAGGTGTAGGCGTTGTGCTGGGGCACGCCGGAGGCCAGGATGTCCAGCCCCACTCTGAGGTGCCACCAGAAGTCGGGATCGAACTGGGGCTGGGTGAAGGCCGCGAACCCCAGGATCGCCACCGCCAGCAAGAACACGGTAGGCCCGTCCGGCGCCCACCGGCGGGTCACGATTGGCGGCGGCGCGCCGCTCTTAACGGACATCCTCGGATGGGGATTCTAGGTCGGGCCAGCCGACTTCAGGCGAAGTCCCTGCTACGATCGCGCGGGGCTTCGGTAACGGTCGCGAGAAGGCGCGTCGGGAGAGCCCGTAGCCGGGCGAGAGAGCTTGGCGGCGTCGCCGGGGTGCCGCGAACAACTCGAGACTCTCAACCGCTGATGCGCCCCGAAACGGATCGAGGCGGTGTCCAGCAAGAACTTCGCAGTTCGGCGGAACGTCGCCGGCCATGGCGGCGAGCAACGAGGTCACTAGCGATCCATCGAAACTCCTGCTTCATCCGGGCGGAGTTATTGAGGCGTCGCGTCACCTCGCCGCTAGCACTCCGATTTAGCTGGACGACATCGCCGGTCCGGATTGGCCTCCAGCGCTTCCGGATGCCGGAACATCCGGATGACCCGGAGCTCGGCGTCAGCTTCATCGTCTAGGACCCCGAAGAAGTCCATTGCGCTGGTCTCAATCCCGACTCAGACGATCCACGCAGGTCTGGCTATGGAGTGCAATACCCACTCGGGCCCTGATCCCGCGCTAGTCGGTCGCGGCGTGTCGGCAAGGCACTTCCATTCGCGCTTTCGCACATCACCAATCCAAGCCCGGGTGACGTTTTCAGGCCCGGCAGGGGGTGTCGCACCTCGAGCCGCTTTGCCTAGGCGACCGCCTCGGCTTCCCAGCCAGCGAGCAACTCCGCCACCCCGGCCCCGGGCTCTACCGGGGCACCCAAACGCAGCAGCGCCAATTCGAGGGCTGCCACCCCGGCCAGCAGTTCAGGAAGTGAGGTGGCACCCATGTGGCCGATCCGAATCACGGTCTGGCTCCAGACCCCCAGCCCTCCCCCGATCGCTATCCCCTCCTTGGCCACCTCGAGCCTCAGCGCGGCGGGGGTAATGCCACGAGGCACCGCCAGCGCCGAAACCGTGGTCCCCAACAGCTCATCGCTGCTTACTGGGTTGAGCCCAATGGCCCGCAGGCCCCGGCGCACCGCCCTCGCCATCTGCCGGTGGCGCGCGAAGCGCTGGGACCAGCCTTCACGCTCGGCGATCTCCATCGCTACTGCTCCAGCGGCTATGAGATTGGTGGGCAAGGTGGCGAAGTAGTGGGTCGTTGGATCGGCCATTTGGTCCACCCAGTTGAGCCAATCCATGAAAAAGCCGACTTGGTCTCCGAGCTGGCGCCGGCGCTCCAGCGCGCGCTCACTGACCACCACGATGGCCAGGCCCGGAGGCATGGCGAAAGCCTTCTGAGAGGCGGTGATCACCACGTCCACTCCCGCTGCGGTCATCTCGATGGGCATTGCCCCGGCACTGGCGACCGCGTCCAGGATCAAGACGGCATCGTGGGCCCGAGCCACCTGGGCATACTCCGAGAAAGGAGAGGCCACCCCGTTGGCGGTGTCCACATGGGTGACGGTGAGGACTTTGGCGCCAGTCTGGGACAACGCTCGATCGACCGCGTCCACCGGGACTTGCTCCCCCCACTCGCAGACGACCTGCTCCACTTTCGCCCCGCGAGACCTTGCGATGGCCGCGAATCGGTCGCCGAAGTAGCCGTGATTGACCACTACCACGCTCGCCCCAGGAGCGACGATGTTGACTAGGGCGAACTCCATCGCCGAGGTTCCGCTCCCCGGGGATAGCAGGACGGCCGGCTGCCCCTCGGCCGGGAGCAGGCCGCATCCGAGCGACTGCCGCACACCCTGCTGAAGCGCCTTCAGGTCGGCGGCGGCGACGGGGCTGTTATGGGCCAGCGTCGGCCGGGCGAGCGCCGCCAGCACCTGTCGGGGCACCGGGGTTGGGCCCGGGATGAGCAGCAACGGTGATTCGGGCGGGGTCACCTCAATCGAACTCATCAGACAGGAAACACTCCGTGGTGGCGTTCGGGAGTCGAGCGCGTCTTGCCCGCGGAGGCCGCGAGCCGCCAGATTAGCTGGTCGCGCAGGTCGGCCGGGTCGACCACCGCGTCCAAGACCAGGTCGGAAGCCAGCTGGAAGATATCGACGTCCTCGACATATTCGGCCCTAAGCTTGGCCACGAACTCTCGCCGCTCGTTCTCCGGCAAGGCAGCGATGCGATTGGCGTAGACCGCGTTGATGGCGGCCTCCGGGCCCATCACCGCGATCTCCGCGGTCGGGAGGGCCAGGGTGGCCTCGGGCTCGAAAGCGGGACCGCTCATGGCGTAGAGCCCGGCACCGTAGGCCTTGCGCAAGACCACGCAGATGCGGGGCACGGTCGCCGAACTGAGGGCGGCGATCATCTTGGCCCCGTGCCGGATGATCCCCTCCCGCTCCACCGCCGAACCGATCATGAAACCGGGGACATCGGCGAGAAAGATCAAGGGCAGATTAAATGCGTCGCACAGGCTGATGAAGCGGGCCGCCTTGTCCGAGGAATCCACGAACAGCACTCCGCCCTGGTGCTCTGGCTGGGAGGCAACGACCCCGACGGCGCGGCCCCCCAGCCGGCCCAGCCCACAGACCAGCTCCTGGGCGTACAGGGCCTTGATCTCAAAGAAGGAACCCCCGTCCAGCAGGGTGTCCAGCACCAGGTGAATGTCGTATCCCTTGGTGGACTCCTTCGGCAGCAGCTCACCGATGTCGGTGTGGCTGGTGGGCTGCCGAGTCGCCGCGGCCGGGGGCTCACCGCGCCAGCTGGACGGGAAGAAGGAGAGATAGTGGCGGAGCGAATCGATAGCCGTTACCTCGTCGGGGCAGAGCAGATCGCCGCAGCCACTAACTGTGCAATGCATGCGGGCCCCGCCCATCTCTTCCAATGAGACGTGCTCGCCGACCACCTCCTCGGCCATCCGCGGGGAACCCAAGTACATCGAGGCGTTGCCTTCGACCATGAAGGTCACGTCACAGAAGGCGGGGATGTAGGCACCCCCCGCGGCGCTGGGACCGAGGAGGACGCAGGGCTGGGGAATCTGCCCGCTCAGGCGCACTTGATTGTGAAAGATCCGCCCGGCATGGCGCCGCCCCGGGAACATCTGACGCTGCTCGGTGATCCGAGCGCCGGCCGAGTCGACCAGGTAGCAGAGCGGCAGCTGCAACCGTTCCGCCTGTTCTTGCACCCGCAGGATCTTCTCCACCGTCCGCGGGCCCCAGGAGCCGGCCTTGACCGTGGGGTCGTTGGCGGCGACACAGACCCGTCTTCCATGGACGGTCCCGATGCCGGTTAAGACTCCGTCGGCACCCATCTCGTCGGGAGAGGCGGTGTTGGCGAGCAGCCCGTCCTCCAGAAAGGGAGTCGCCGGGTCGAACAGGCGCCGAAGCCGCTCGCGCACCGGCAGCTTGCGCTGGTCCGGGAGCCGGCTCCGGTAGCGCTCCGGCCCGCCCAATTGGGCGGTGGCGGTGCGGCGGCGCAGCTCCTCCCGGCGACCCGATCCCGCCGCTCCCCCGGACCGCGCGGGATCGGACGGGTTGCTCATCTGCGCCCGAGTATATCGGTCGCATTCAGGCCGCTCGGGAGACCGGCGGTGCTTAGACTGCGGGCGTGGCCGAGGACCCCGCCCGCCCGCTCCGGCAACTGGCTGCGTCCGGCGCCTGCGGACTGGATGAAGTGGGCCGGGGAGCCCTGGCCGGGCCGTTGGTGGCCGCCGCCGTCGTCCTGCCCTCGGGTTTCCACCATCCCTTGCTCCGGGACAGCAAGCAGCTCTCGGCGCGACAGCGAGAGACGATCGAGCCCCTGATCCGCCAGGAGGCGCTGGCGGTCCAAGTAATCGCCATCGAGGCTGCGCTCATCGATAGCCGGGGAGTGGGGTGGGCCAATCGGATCGCGTTCGAGCGGCTGATCGAGGAGGTGGCGGCGCCCTGGTACCTAGCCGACGGCAACTTGGCTCTTCGCACGGGACGTCGATATCGCAGCGTGGTCGGGGGCGATCGGCTGGTGCCCGCGATCTCCGCGGCATCGATCGTGGCCAAGGTGTTCCGAGACCGTTTGATGGGCGACCTCCATCCGCACTTTCCCCACTACGGTTGGGCGGGGAACAAGGGTTACGGCACGCCCCACCACCTGGGCGCGATCGCCAGCTACGGCATCTGCCCTCACCACCGCCGCAGCTTCATCCATCGGCCGCAACCGGGGCTCTTCGACCAGGTAGCGATCGCCCCCAGCCGATAAGCGGCTCTTCGGAAATGAGCGGGGTCAAGCGCTCGCGAAAGTAAGCACCTGGCGTCTGAGCGGGCTAGGGGTGCCCCTACGAACCGGCCATCTGGGGCGCTCCGGGGTGGCGATCTGCTGTGTCAGTTTAGGCTGACAAATCATGCCTGTCAGTCTATGCTGACAAGCATGAACATCGAAAAACTCAGCGCGAATCTCTCGTCGGATGACCCGGCAATTGGGCTTCGCGCTTCGTTGGCGCTCCATCGCCTGGCTGAGAGGGTCGAAGCGAACCAGGTCGGGTCGGCCCGGGAAAAGGGCTGGTCGTGGCAGCAGATCGGAGACGCTTTGGGCGTCACCCGCCAATCCGTGCACACCAAATACAACAAGGAGTCATCATGACCACCGAATCCCTTGCGCCAGAGACGCTTCACGCCTGGGCCATCTGTCTGCAAGCCGGTGAGGAGGCTCGTCGCCGAGGTGATCGCCGATATGGTACCGATCACCTCTTGCTCGCCTTATTCGAAGATGCCTCGATCGAAGCCGTGTTGGGCGTGAACCTGCAGCAAGCTCGCCAGGCCCTTGCGTCGCTCGATCAGGAAGCCCTGGCCGCCCTGGGCCTGGGGTCCGCCACCGACGCTCCCCCACTGCCAATGCGCGCCGTGCCGAAAAAGCCCACGATCTGGGCCATCATGAAAAAAAAAGATCGCCTCCGCATCACGCCCGCGGCAAAGAAAGTGCTTGAGGAAGCGTCTAAGCCCAACCGTCGGAGGCTCCAGGTCACGGGCCAGCAGGTGCTGGCCCAGATCCTCACTCTCCAACCACCAGATCCTGCGGCGGTGCTGCTGGGCGATCTCGGCGTGAACACGTCGGAGGTTCGGCGCCGATTGGATGCGGCCACGCCCGACAGCTGAGTCCCCAGCGACATTCACGACTTCGAGCGAAGGTGTCCGGATCAGGCTGTTCCAGGCTAGGGGAACAGTCGCGAGCACCGGGCCAAATGATTGCCTCCCGGAGGTGCGGAACATCCGGCGGTCGGCTGCCAGATCGTGACCGAGAGAACGGCATTGATCGGCAACGTTCGAGTAGGTGAGGTGTCCCACTTTGACGCCGCCATATCCAAGTGGGACATGACTCCGACCAGCCGGGGTGGGGCGGGCAACTATCGCGAGCGCGCTGTTGGCCGACGCGCCGCACCCCGCTCATTTCCGAAGAGCCCGATAAGCCCTCACCTGAGCCCGGTCACCAGCCGCGTGCCACCCACTCCGGGAAGTAAGGCGCCTCGGCTCGGATCGAAGTGGGGCCGCCATGCCCCGGAAACACCATCGTCTCGAGCGGGAGGGGCAGGAGATGGGCGCGAATGCTCTCCAGGATGGTCGGGAAGTGGCCGAGCGGCGGAGTGGTGGCACCCGGCCCGCCCGGAAACAGCGTGTCCCCGGTGAACACGTAGCCCGGGTGGTAGAAGCAGATGCTGCCCGGAGTGTGCCCGGGGGTGGCTATCACGCGCAGCTGGCGCCGGCCGAATTCCACCAGCTGCCCGTGCCCCAGCGAACGCGCCGGCGGAGGCTTCGGGAACATCCCCCGGTCGGCTTCATGGGCTCCTGTCCAGGCCCGGGGAAACTGGGCCTGGACCTCTGCCAGCGCTTGCCAGTGGTCAGCATGGCCGTGGGTCTCCAAGATGGCGATCAGGTCCAGGTCGCCCACCGCCTCGATCAGCTTGCCCGCCTCGTTGGCGGCGTCGATGAGAACCGCTGCCCTGGTCTCCGGACAAGCGACGATATAGGCCGCGTTGTCGATTGGGCCGACCCGCCGAACCCGAATCCGCAGGACGTCGTCCACGTCCCATCCCGTCGCATGATTTCCTTCAGACAAGAGCAGGTGACTCCCTCAGCTTGATGGCCAGAACTGACGCAGGGCCAGACTAGCAAGCACAAGCCCGAGGAGCCTCTCCGGAAGCCTGCTGGGAGCACCACCTGCTCCCCACCGACGCGCCCAGCGGGTAAGTACCGCCGCCGCCTCTCGCCCGCGTGACCGGTCCGGGTGCGGGCTCACGGAAGCCGCGACCAGCGCCACTGAGCCAAGCAGTGCGGCGAAGTTGAGGGCGACCTGACTCCGATCCAAGCCATGAAGAGCAGCCACCTCCTGGGGCCGAGCAGGGTGATCCGGGAGCTGGCCAGCTAAAGCCCCCGATAGGTTGCAACCGGTCGAGTGCGCTCGATCCCCACCAGGCCGACCGGCCGCAGCGCGAACTGGGGACTTCCAAGTTGGGAACGAAAGCGCCAGGAGCCGGCGCTCGGCCCGCGCCGGTGGTCAAGCGGTGGGCCAACTCCCCGGCCACAAGATCCCTTGTCGCTGGGCCAAGAGCGGCAGGCGGGGGAGCAGGTCGCCTGCCACCACCAGCGGCCAGCTGTAGGACGCAGCCATCTCCCGAGCCGCCCGCCGGATCTGGTCGCTGGCGCCGAGCTTGGCAGCCACATGGGAGATGACCTGAGCGAGCTCATGAGGGTTGTCGCTCTCGATCACCAGGCTGTTATGGAGGTGGCGCGCGTAATCCTCTCCCGTGCCTCCGACCACCGCCACCCCACCCGCAGCCATGGTCTCCAGCCCGACCAGCCCGAACGGCTCGAAACCCGAGTTGGCCAGGACCGCCAGCGACGACGCATAGAGCACGGGCAGGAGCTCCTCGGGGAGAAAGCGGGTCAGCTCCAACAGATCGGCCTCGGGAGTCGCCTGGAGCGCCCGGGCCAGGTCCGCCACCTCGTTCACCTCCTCCTCCCACTGCACCACCCGTAGCCCGCACTCCCGCGCTGCGGTCATCACTTCGTCGCGGTAGTGCTCGTTGCCTCCTCGGGCGAGCATTCGCACCGGGAGTTGGGCCGCGCGAAGTTCGCCCAGAGCCCGCACCGCCTGGATCCAGCGCTTATCCCGGTGGAACCGCCCGACCTTGAGCAGGACCTGGCGAGGGCCGGCCGCAACCTGCAGCTCCTTCACCGCGCCCGCATCCACCGGAGCTAGGTAAGCCGCCGGGATTCCGTTAGGGATCACGATGGGATCGACGCCGAACCCCCCCACCAGCAAGCGCATATGGCGGCTGATGGTGGTGATTCCCGCCGCCCGCTCCAGCCCCACCCAGTCCATCCGCTCGAACCCGAACTGGTTGTTGGCGTTCCAGAGCACCAGGCAGCGGTCCCCGAAGTTCTCCTCGCTCAGCAATTCGAAAGTGCTGAGCGCCCAGCTGGCCGTCTGCCATTCCTCGAAGAGCAGGACCGGCACCCGGCCGGCCTCGATCTGCGGCACGGCCCACTCTCGCACCAGCTGCTGGGGGAATCGGGCCGCCAGGTAGCTGAGCTTGAGCCGCTCGCCCTGGTAAACCCCGCCCGGGAACTCCCGGGATATCTCCTGGCCGATTCGGCGCAGCTCGACGCCCTCCCAAATCTCCTCAACTGTGAGCTCGGGATCCCCGACGAAGTAGAGCCGGGTGGGATACCCGCTGGCCGCCAGGGCCCGGCTCAGCTGGGTGACCCGCACCCCCAAGCCCCCCGCTTGGCTGTACTGATCGGGCCCTTCCATAGCGATCAAGGCGAAAGCGAGCCTCGAGCTCGTGGTCTCCATCGCTGAGATTGTGCCGCTATCGGCCGGTCCGGGTGGGCTGAGGCAGAACTCCCTTTCGTCTCATCCGGGAACCGGGCTCGCCTCCGGACCCAGCCAGGCCCCGGGGGCCGACCGATGAAGCGACTCCTGGGCAGATTCGGGCAGCTGAGCCAGGTGTTCCCGATAGCGCGTCGGGAGTAAGCGCGGGAAGTCGCTACCGAAGCAGACTCGTCCGGGGCCGAGCAGCTGGTCGACTGCCGGCAGCACCCCCGGCTGATACAGGAAGGGCAGCGCCGCAGTGTCAAACCAAAGCTGGCGGCAGAGGGCTCGGACCTCGGGCATGTGCGCATAGAAAGGCAGGCCTCCACCCAGGTGGGCGAGGCAGATCCGGAGTCCGGGGGAGCTGGCGAGCGCGGTTGTCAGCAGCTCCCAGAGTCGGAACGGCACGGCCGTCCCCTTGCCGGGATATTGGTGCCCGACTGGCTCACTGGCATGCAGCATCAAGGGCCAGTCCATCTCCGCCAGGGTGAGCAGGGCCGCTTTCACTCCCCCCTCGAAGCGGAGCTCGAATCCCTGACCGTTGGCGTTCAGCTCCCCCACTCCCTGGAGTCCCAGACTCCGGCAGCGGGCCAGCTCCGCCTCCCACCCGGGGCGGGCGGGGTTGATCAGAGCCATCCCCCTCAACCGGCCCCCGGAGGCGGCCGCCTCTTGGGCCACGTAGTCATTCACCTCCGTCAGCAGACCGGGGTCAGAGAAGGGCCAGCCAAATACAATGCCGCGCTCCAGCCCGGCCCCATCCAGCGCCTGCACCACGTCCGCCCCGGCGGCGAAGTCGGCGGTGTCGACCTGGCAAGCGGCAAACCAGCCGTCCTGCCAGCTGCGGGCTTGAGCCAAGCGCAGCTCGGGTGGCAGCAGGTGGCAGTGAACGTCAGTCGAGGGAGCCACGGCACCCCCGGCAGAGCGATCCCGCGCGGAGCCAGTGCCTACTTGGACCACAGGCTGCGGACATCGAGGATCAGGTAGCTCTGGGTGCGCACCAAAACTGGCAAGTGCTGGGCCTCGTACCAACTCAAGTTGGTGGTGATGTTGTTGTAGTCACCGGGCTCGAACTCGATGTACGAGACATCGTAGGCGCGTAAGAGCTTTCCGACCAGGCAGCTTCCCCGGCCCGGGCAGCCTGCGTAGATGGCGGATACCGAATTCACGCGCCGGCGCAGCGGTTGTCCGTAGCTCCATAGCCACCCGTCATAGGCCAGCACCACCGTCCGCCCGGCCAAGACGGATACCGGTTCGTTGGGCTGCCCTTCGGTCAGGAAGATGGCCGCGGGGCTGGTGTGCCGCAGCACCGCCTGGGCGACCAGCTTCTCCTGGTTGCCGGCGAAAGCGAATGTGGGAGAAGTGGTCGTAGCCTGCGCCAGCGAACTCTGGCCAATCAGGGCCAGGTCCAGACTGAGCAACCCACTCAGGACCAAGGAGATGACGCCCAGGGTGGCCGGAATCCGCCACCAGCCCCGACCGCCGAAGGCGCACAGCAGCCAAGCGACCGGGATGGCTGCGCCCACGTACCAGTAATCGAGAAGCTTGGTGTTGTCCCAGTTCCAAGGCTGGGTGATCACGAAGTTGCCAATCAGGAACAGCAGCCAGAAGGGAGCCCAGAAGCGAACGAGCTCCAGCTCGCGCAGCTCGGCCCGGACCCGCGACGGGACCCGGCGCAGGATCAAAAGTGCCAGCGCCAGCATGGTGAAGATGCCCGTGTTGGCGAGCCAGAAACCCGCGGTTTCCGCCCACACAGAAGGCTGGATCAGGCTCTGAGCCAGGTAGCTGACAGCGGTGATCGGAGACGCCCCCGCCAGATACAGGGCGTCGCAAACGGCGCCGCTGTTGAAGCGGGCCGCCGTGCAACTCGTAGCGGCATGAGCCAGCCAGCCCACGTCTAGTTGGGGATAGAGATTGGTGCCCACCGGATTGACCAGTTGGCCATGGGGGCCGGTGACCACATAGAGCATCCGCGGGAGGCCTAACAGGAGCAGTGGCCCCAAGTACAGTCCCAATCCTCTCCACCAGCGCAGCCGGCCCAGCCACCAGAGACCGACCAGGGCCACCACCAGGTAGCCGAATGGGTTGAACCAAGGCAGCGCCGCGGCGCCCACCCCCGCGGCCACCAGCGGCCATCTGCGCCGGCCCCGGTAGGCCTCCCAGAGAAGCAGGCTGAGGAGCGCCACCAGCCCCATGCCGTACTCGAAGTCGCGCTGGGGCAGCCAGAAGGCCAGCAGCGGTTCGTACCACTGGAGGTCGGCGACTGGGGGATTGGACTGACTCTGACCGTCGTAGGACCGAGGGAGGTGGGTCAGCTCCGTCGGCAGATGGGCGACAAATGCGACCGCCGCAGCCGGGGTCTTGAGGGTCAGGCTGGTACACGAGCTGGCGCGGAACCCGGCCTCGGTGTGGGCCAGTTGCTGGCAGCCGTCGCCGTAGAGGCCGATGAAACCCAGCCCTCCACCGAGCAGAGCGAGCAGGAGGGCCACCGTGGCTGCGGAGTGCCGCCGGGTGACCCGCAGGGCCAGATGCCAGACCAGCAATCCCGCCGACCACGAGATCAGCCAGGAGGGAACATCCAGGGCCCCCCAGAGGTTCTGGCCCAGGCCCGCTAGCAGCGCCGACTGAAAGTCGGGAAGAAACGGGTAGCGGAGCCCGGTCGCCGACTCCAAGGTGTCTTTCGCGGGCAGGTTGTGGCCCAGCAGGAAGCTCAGGGCATAGCTGGCATGGACCGACCAGTCGGACCACACCGTGGGATAGCTGGCCGAGATCGCGCCCCCCGCCTCCACCAACGCTCTGGTGAAAATCAGATAGAAGGCCGCCCCCAGCACCACGGTGACCACCAGACCCATCTTGGTGCCGGTCCGGGCCCACTCCCGGGCGAGCCAGCCACCCCACTCTCCGGGCCCTCCCCGGAGCCTCCCCACCCAGATCCGGGCCCGAACTCCAACGGCGACGACCAGCAGCAGACCGGGACTGACCAACGCCGCCGGCGCCCCCACCCCCCACCACAAGGCGAGCGCCAGGCTGAGCAGGCTGGCGGCCACCACCCCGACCAGCAAGGCCGCCGCCAACCGCTCCACCAGCCGCCAGTCCAGAGGCACCAGGTCGACAACCGCGGTGCCGGCGGCCAGGACCAGAAGCCAATAGACCGCCAGTTCCCCAGTCACAGTGGCGTCCGGTTGGCCTCAGTACCAGCCGGGAATCCAGATGTGCTGGAAGAAATCGGTGGAGGGGATCGGCTGACCGGTCCAGAGCGGATAGAAGTAGGCGAAGGTCAGCACCACCGCCAGCACCACCGCGCCCGCCAGCGGGCGCAGGCTGTAAGGACCCAGGCGGACTGGGCCCAGCTGCAGCGCGCTCCGACTATGGGCCACCCGGGTGCAGCAGTAGGCCAGGGCCAGGCAAGTGAAGGGCAGCGCCTCCACGATCTCGTAAAAGAAGAGGATCCGAGAAGGCCAGGACCAGAGAACCAACCAGTTGAACAAGAAGCCCAAGAGGATGAAGAGCGCGATCCGGTCGCGGCGCCGGAGGGTCCAGTAAAGGCAGACGGCCAGCGCCAATAGGCCCATCCAGAAGATCGCGGGATTCCCCATGTCTGAGATCCAGGTGTAGTCGGAGACGGTCTGCCCGCCCACAGTCGTGACCCCGTTGCCGGTGTAGACGGCGTAGAAGAGCACCGGGTGGGCGTCCAGCGGCCAGGTGTAGTACGGCGAGGCGAAGGGATGGCTCGCCTTCAAGGTGGCCTGGTAACTGAGCCCGGCCACGCTGTTCATCTCCACGTCCACCACGGATTGGACGAGGTTGAACGAGGTCGGCAGCCAAAGTGTGACCGGCCCCAGGTGATCCTTCTTGATTGGCATCGCCACCGGTAGGCGGCAGACGGAGGCTTTGGTGGTGAAGCCGGTGCAGGTGGCACTGGGACCGCTGGTATTGGCGAAGTTGACGTAGAGGTTGTGAGAGATGGTCCAGTAGCGGAAGAACGACACGTAGAAGATCAGGACGATCAGCAATGCCGCCGCGAGGTAGTGCCATCCCCACTTGAGCGAGGCGACCATAGTCCGACGTCCCGCCTCAGTGGGGTCGTCCGGCGCCGGCGGCAACAACCACCGAGAACCGCTCCGCCCCAATCCCCTGAGCCGAAGGTGGGGTCGGATCCAGCGTGCCGCCAGCAAGAGCGCCATCAGCATCACCGCCGGCACCATGTCGGCCTTGGTGGCCACGCCCAGCCCGCAGGCGACGGTGGTCAGATACAGGGTCCAAAGCCACTCGCGGCGAGTGCGGGCATGCCAATGGAGGATGAACAGCCAGAGCCCCAACACCACAAAGAAGGCGGCGAAGATGTCGATCACCCCGGTCCGTGACTCCACCAACTCCAGCCCGTCCAGGCTGAGAAAGAGGGCCGCCAGGGCCGGAAATGCTCGATGCCGGTGCCAGAGCCTTCTGGCCAGGAAGTACAGAAGACCAATCAAAAGGCTGCCGAAGATCGCTGACATGATTCGCCAGCCCCAGGGGTTGAAGCCGAGCCAGCTGATCCCACCGGCGATGATCAGCTTGGAAAGCGGTGGCTCAGGGTCGAAGTAGTCGATGCCCTTGAGATCCTTGAGGGCATCAACCGGGAAGTAGACTTCGTCGAAGACGAAGCCGCAGCGCTTCACCTCGGCGCTGTTGGGACCGTTGGGAACCTGAGTGCAGCCGGCCACGTTGAAGGGATAGCCCAGCCCCCAGGCCCCAATCCCCGCCACCTCGTTGGTGGGGGATCGGTGGACTCCCGCCGGTGCGGGCACCGTTCCCACCGCATCCAGGTTGCCCTGGAGAAAGTCCAGATAGATCGGACTGGCCAGCCGCACCACCAGGGCCGCGGCCACCAGGATCCCCACGATGACGCAGTCGAGACCGTCGATCCCGGTCAGTCCCCGATGCCGGCGCAGCAGGAGCGAGAAGCCCCAAACCGCGGCCACCATCACCGCCGCCACCAACGGGTGGACCGGCCAGCGGAACAAGGCGCACAGCGCCGCGAATATGGCCGCCGCCGCCGCCGCCCCGACTCCCTCCCGCTGCCAGGCGGGCAGGCCGGTCGAGCTCACCGCCGGTGGGATGCCGGGGCCGGGGGCCGCCGGGGAATCCGAGGCTGGAGGGTGCGCTCGAGCTCCTGAGCATCGGCGACCAGCAGGATCAGGTCCTGGTCGATCGCGCAGCCCCGCCCCACCCAGCGCCCCAGTCGCGCCACCTGACCCGGCTCCAGCTCCAAACGGACCACGCAGGCGGGAGTGCGTTCGAACTGACGAAGTGACCGGAGCAGCAACCCTCGGCGGTTGGGGGCGGAGAAGAGGACTTGCAGCGGTTGAGTTCGGACCTGGCGGATCTCACCGACGGGGATCAGCTCATGCTTGAGCAGCCCATTGAGGCGGAGCCCGTCTTCGGTCAGCTGGACATAGTGCCGGCGTGCGCCGAAATGGAACCCCAAGCCGAGCACCAGTAGCAGGACGCCTAGGATCAAGAACTCCCAATCGAACTTGTGACTATCCGCGTAGGTAACTCCCGTCCCGATCAGCATCACCGCCGCCCCATACATCAGCATGGTCTGGGTACGTCGCCAAACGGATCGGAAGGTGAGTAGCTGGTGGCGGCGCGGGGGCGGGTTGGTGGCGGAGAGAGTGGTCTCCCCGCTCAAGAGGAGGCCAACTGAGGCAAGGGTTGCGTCGCCGCGCAGCTGCAGCCCGCGCGGGCGGGCAGCTTTTCTACCAAGTCGAAGAGGATCTGGCGCACCCGGCCAATATTGGCGGCGAACACCTTGAGCACTTCATCGTGGGTCACTGGCGCGATATCCGCCGAGCCTTCCAGCCCCGCGTCGTAGTCGGTCACCAAGGCGATCGCGGCGTAGCAGATGCCCAGCTCTCGGGCCAGGATCGACTCCGGGTATCCGGTCATGCCGATCACTCCCCAGCCTTGGCCCGAGAACCAGCGCGACTCCGCCCTGGTGCTGAAGCGCGGACCCTGAATCACCACCAGCGTCTCGCCCTGGTGTACGGTCGCCCCTTGGCGCACGGCGGCCGCCGCCGCCTGGGCGCTCAGCTCGGGGCAATACGGATCGGCCGAGCTGACGTGCTGGACTCGGGGACCCTCCCAGTAGGTGTCGGCCCGACCCCAGGTGCGGTCCACGAATTGGTCCGGAATTACCACGTGCCCAGGGGCCAACTCAGCCCTCAAGGAGCCCACCGCACAAGGGGCGAGGATGCGCGCGACCTTGGCCCGGTGCATGGCAAATAGGTTGGCCTGGAAATTGATCCGGTGCGGTGGGATGGAGTGCTCCCGACCGTGGCGCGGCATGAAGGCGACGGGGCGGCCTCCCATCTCGCCCAGCCAAATGCTGTCGCTGGGGGGCCCGAACGGGGTCTCGATCTTGACTTCGCGAGCACTCTCCAGGAGCTGGTAGAGACCGGATCCGCCGAAGATGCCGATCACTTCCCCCCCCGCCATCAGCCCGAAACCTCCACCATCCGGTCGATCGCACCGCGAGCCCGCGCCGCGATTTCGGGGGGCACCGTGATCTGATGCTTTAGGTCGCGCAGCGAGTCTCGGACCTTCTCTAGGGTGATGGTCTTCATGTAGGGGCAGATGGCGTCCGGGTTGGCGGCCACGAAGGTCTTCTCTGGAGCCAGCTGACGCATCCGATGCATCACGCCGATCTCGGTGGCGACGATGAAGGTCTCGGCCTCCGAGCTCTGGGCGTGGCGAACCATGCCCTCAGTGCTGGTGACGACGGTGGCCCCGGTGAACTCCCCCCGGCCCGCCTCGTACAGGGCCTGGGTCGTGCACCCGCATTCAGGGTGGACCAGGACCTCAGCCCCGGGGTGAGCGAGCCGCTGGGACGCCAGCTGGGACCCGCGAATGCCGGCATGGACGTGGCACTCGCCTAACCAGACGTGCATCTTGCGGCCCGTGACTCGCTCCACGTGCGAGCCCAGGAATAGGTCTGGGCAGAACAGGATCTCCCGATCCGCGGGAATTCGGTTGACGATCTCGACTGCGTTGCTCGAGGTGCAGCAGTAATCGGACTCCGCCTTCACCGCGGCGCTGGTGTTGACGTAGCTGACCACCACCGCCCCGGGGTGCTCCGCCTTCCAGGCGCGCAGCTCGTCGGCGGTGATGCTGGCGGAGAGCGAGCAGCCCGCCTCCAGATCCGGCAGCAGGACTTTCCGCCCTTCGGCGAGGACCGCCGCCGTCTCCGCCATGAAGTGGACCCCGCAGAAGACGATCACCTCGGCGTCGGTCTCGGCCGCCCTCCGGGAGAGCCCCAGCGAGTCACCCACGTAGTCGGCGACGTCCTGGACCTCATCGCGCTGATAGTTATGGGCCAGGATTAGGGCGTGCCGGTCACGCCGCAGCTCGTGGATCTCCTCCAAGAGCAGCCCCGAGCTTGCAACCGCCATCGGTCAATTATGGCCGTTGCCCAGCGGCCTCCCCCCGTGGGCGGTGCAGCTCGGGTCGAGCGGAAACCGCACCTCGCGCCATCTGACTGCCGACGCGTCGAAGTCCAGCAGCCGGCCTCCGGGATCTTGACCCATGCCACAGATCAGCTTGATCGCCTCCAGCGCCTGCAGGGATCCGATCAACCCCACCAGCGGCCCGAGCACTCCCGCCTCTCGGCAGGACTGCCCCAGATCGGCCGGCGGACCCCCGAAGAGACAGCGGTAGCAGGCGCCGCCCGAGGGCACAGCGACCACCTGACCGGCCAAGCCCACCGCGCCCCCGACCACCAACGCGATGCCCTCCGGCACGCAGTAGTCGTTGACCAAGAACTTGGTGGCCGGGTCGTCGGAGCACTCCAGGACCATATCGGCGTCCGCCAATAGGCCGGCGATCGACTCCTCGGTCACCGATTCCTGGTGAGCCGCCACCTCAATGGTGGGATTGAGCTCACTGATCCGGGTGCCCAGCAGTCGCGCCTTGGGCTCACCGATCTCATCCGTTCGGTAAGCCACCTGCCGGTTGAGGTTGTCCAGGGAGACCTGGTCAGGGTCGACCAGGACCAGCCGTCCCACTCCGGCAGCCCCTAGATACAGTGCCGCCGGCACTCCGAGCCCACCACACCCGACCACAACCGCGGTGGCCTGGGCCAACCGAAGCTGTCCCGACTCGCCAACCTCGCGCAGCAGCAGCTGCCGGCTGTAGCGCTCGACGGCTGCCTCGTCGAGGACCCCGACGGCCGCAGTCATAGGCGGACCATCACCAGCTGGTGACCTGGTCGGCCGCTAAGCAGCGCTCGATGATCCCGCCATAGTCGATCAGGGCCCATCTCTCTTCAACTTTCCGCTGCGTGGCATCGTTGGCGCAGGCCATGACTGCCAGATTTGGGGGCTCCTTCCCCCCCCATGCTTCAGCCACGGAGGCCTCCGTCTCCAGCACGGCGTCATGAATCAGTACCACCTCCACGCGCGAGCCCGCCTCCACCCGGGCACGGCAGTGTTGCCACGCTCGCCGGTCGGAACGACAGCTGACCAGGTGCAGTTCCAGGGAAGGCTTAGAGGACAAGGAAACTCCTGGACGATCCACAGACCGCAGCCACTTCCGAGCGGGAGGCTACCTCGACCCCGGGTCGGAAAGCTCGATCTCCCAGCCCCAACGCCGCCAGCGATTCCAACTCCACCATCACCGGAACCTCTTCTTCGCCGATCAGTGCCTCCAGCTCCCGCCCTAGACCGCCGCTCCAGGGGCCGAGTTCGGGAGGGTCCGCCAGCCCCAGCGCGCTCGCGGAGTCGACCAGTATCAGTCGGACACTGACTCCCCCCAGTGGAAGGGCCAAGGCTACCCGAACCGCCAGCGCGGCATCCTCGACTGCGAGGTCACCTCTAGCCAGGACGACCAACTCCTTGCTCCGGACCGCACTCATCGGAACACCAAGATTCGGTCCGCCTCATGGCACTGGCGCGCCAAGTCACGCAAGCTGCCTCGGTGCGCCCCCGGGATCTCGGCAGGCTGCGTTTGGCGCCACCGCAGGTCGGCCTCGCACAAGGTCACCCGCACGACCCCCGCCAGGGTCCCGGCGTGGGCGACACCGTCGCCCGCCAGAAAGACCTCGACCCCGTGGCCGGCGTCCCTCGCGGCCACCGCCAGTGCCCTAACTGTATGCACCGCTTCGGTGCGGGGACCGGCTGTCAGCAGGAAGAGAAAGTTAAGCAAGGCAGGCACTTCGGGAGGTCATGGTTGGCGAGTTGAGCGTAACTGACCCTCTCGGCCGACGCTGGATGGCAGTACGGGCGCGGCCTGCCACACGTGAAGATCGACGTTCCAGCCGATGGTCGGCGGGGCTATGAGCGACCGAAACGGCGCCAGACTGGCCCCTGGCTAGGTCCAGGTTCGGAGAGGCGCCATCGCTTTGGCAAGACCGCGATACAAGTGCGTGCCCGCGCCCCGGAGCGGGCAGGCACCCAAGGCATTGTGCTGTCGGAAGGCTAGCCCGTAGAGCGAAAACCACACCCCCGCGATCGACCGCACAACCAGGAGCTGGCGGACCAGTCCCGGACCGTGGTCGAAGCCGAGAATGGGGATGGCGAGCCAGCCGAGCGCCAGCCACAAACGCAGTACGACTGCCAGGTTCCGCGGCCACGGCGCCACAAGAGAGTCCCCACTTGAGTAGTTGCGAGGCGTGACCAGCCGGTCCCCATTTCGTGTGGAGGTCATTGATGACGATCGTCACCCGCTGCCCAATGCGGACCGGGAAGTCCACCCTGAGCGCATCGGCGTCCAGCTTTTGCCGAGTGTCGGCGCCCTTCGCCCAGAACTCGCCCCCGGGCCGACTCGGTGGGACCTTGCCCGGCGCCTGCCGGCCGATGACGCGCCAACCTGGGATGTGGTGGCTCTGCCGTAGGTTCGGACACCCAGCACCGTGATACGGATGACCCGCGCAGGCGGCGGGAGCCATTACCGGTTTGAGAAGGTCCCAGTCAACGCCGACCAGGCTTGGCCGAAACTAAAGTGGGAACTGGCGCGGACTCCGGTACAGGTGTGCCGTGATTGCGGTGCGCTAACCTGCCCACGACGAGAGCGCCCGAAGCTGGCCGGGGTGGCGTAATGGTAGCCGCAGCGGTCTTAAAAACCGCAGCTCGCAAGAGCGTATGGGTTCGAATCCCATCCCCGGTACCAGTTGTCGATCTTGATTTGGCCCATGCGAGAGTTGAGCTGGAGGCAGCCCAAACCCGCCTGACGGCAACCGATCGCGCCGTTCGCCCTGCCCGCCAAGCGCTCGCCTCCGATCTGATGGAGCAGCCGGGCACGGATGGTGCCTTCGCCAGCATGGCAGTGGAGAGCTGAGTAAACATCCTGGACCCAGTCCGACCGACTAACCGATCAGAATGGGGCATCCGGCGGCGTCAGCGACTCTGGATGGCCCGACAAGTAGGCGAGTGGAAAGCACCCGGGCCTAACGAGCCGACTCGCTCCACACGGTGGGAAGCTTTCCCGCCCAGAGTCGCAGAGCGCCCCCGCCAGCTACCACCCCGATCGGCCAACCGACGATCAATCCCCACATCCACAGCGAAGCCCCGAAGACAAACCGGTCCAGCAAAGTCGCTGTCCCGAACATCACCGAGGGCATGATGAGGCCAACGCAGACCATTAAGGGTAGTGTCGGTACTTTGCGCGCCTTCGGATTGCTCATTGGCCGACTACCATGATCCCTTCGTCGCGGTGGCCACCGGTTTGCGATAAAAGCTGGTGATTTCCCCACGTCAACAGCACGGGACCCGAATCGCTCATGGGGCAATTCTGGCCCAGTGGCCCCATCAGCGCAAGCGACTGGGGCGGACCCTGACCTAGGTTAGCTAGCTGTCCGCCGTTGTCCCAGCGCACTCGCGGTGCGCCAATACGAGGCGAGGCAGAGGCGACGCCACGAAAGCTCGCAGCGGTAGCGGTGCCTGCGGTTGTGGCCGGCCCAGGACCACGACCGCGGTCATCCGCTACGCTGGCCGAGAACTCTCCGAAGCTGGGCGGTGGCGCAGATTCGGCAAGCAGGCGCGGCAGTCGCCGATATCACGCCCGACCCAAATTAGGGAAGAGGGAATGGCCGACGACCTTGCACAGGACCAGTCCAAGTGGGACCGCTGGCGCCTGGCCGCCATCGCCGATATCCTGCGCGCTGGCCTCGGCCGCCAAGACACCGAAGAGCTGCTCTCGGAGGTGATCGAGGCGCCCGGCATCGGGCCGGAATGGCGGAGCGGGTAGCGATCTTTGGCGGACAACGCTCCCAGGGGGTAGCTCACCCGTATGCCCAGCTCAGGTCGCGCTTGGCCGCCTCAGCCGCGTGGGCTGGGAGCGGTACCGATGGGAGGTTCGACCGAAGCGATGCCCCCGAACGGGCCGATCACCTATTGGCACGAAGTCTTACGCGGTTGTTGCCCGCGAGTGGCGCGGCGGCGACCCGCCACAGCGTTTAGCGCGTCAGCGGCCGCCCAGCCGCGTCGTGCCGTCGAGGAGCTCCCTCGCGATGTCCAGATGCCCGGCATGCCGCGCCGTCTCCTCGATCATGTGCAACACGACCCAACGAACATTCGGTGGCTCGTACCGCCCGTGCCTGCCCCGTGGTGCCGCCGAGAGGGGGGTTGTCGCGAGCACCGCTTCGGACTGCGCGCACTGGTCGCGGTAGAAGGTGACGACCTCCGCCGAGGACGCCTCGGTTGTGAACACCACCGTCAGGGGGTCGTACGGCGGCTGATCCTCGGCGAGGTCGCCTGGTAGCTCCGGCTGCTTGCCTGCCACGACGCCTTGGAACCAGTGCCACTCGGCGCCGCCCAGATGCTCGACCAGCCCGGCCGGCGTCCAGCCTGTGGGCACCACAGAGCGGTGCCACGCCTCCTCGTCCAGCCCCTCGACTATCGCCAAAACCGATTCGCGCTGGCCGCGCAGAAAGGCCCGCAGCATTTCGTGGTCGGCTTCGCTTTCGTGATCCCCAGCCACATCCACTCTCCTCGCGCACCGGCGCGCTAATCGCAGGCTCCTCGGCTGACCAGATCCCCGAATGCCGCCGATGGTCATCCTATCCACTGGCGGATGTCGAGGAGCTGGACGCGTGACTGGCTTGCGCGAGGATCACGTCAGCCGCTGCGAGGCGGGGGTGCAGTCCGAGGCGGTCGATGCCTCCGCGCACACCTAACCGCCTCCGGCTCGCGACCCCGCCGAAGCTCCGGGCGCGTCGATCACCTATGGGCGGAAGGTCTTAGTCAGTCTAGTGCTGGGACATAAAGGCTACCGCCGAGCTTGCGGAGGCTTGCATCCCAAGGAGCTGCGCGGGAAGGTGCCCGTAGATCCACGGCACAAGCCGGAGTGTAGGCCGTGGGGCACCGCCGACCGACCCGGCCTGGCAGACGCCGCCGACCGTCTGATCCGATGGCTAGTCAGGTACTAGCAAGCCAGCCGGAACGACAGCCACAGCAACAGTCAAGGCAACCTCATTGGGCCTCACCAGACTCCCCCATTCCCCACAATGGAAGCACGCACGAGGCCGGCTGATCTGGGGCGCCAGAGAACTCAAAAAAGCCCCATTTCGCCAGGTCGGGTGGGTTCGGCTCCCAGCCCCGGCATGCCAATTCCCGGGGCCAGGGGCAGGTCCTCCTAGACTTCCCGGAGGGATGCCCCGGTTTGCCACCTCCTCCTCCGACTACCTCACGAGCCAGGCCGTCCTGGAGCTCCCCCATCAGCCCCCGCCCGCTGCCCGCGCCCTGGTGGCCTCACTGCTGGACAGTGACCGGCTCAAGGAGCGAGAGCAGCTGGCGGTCGCCTTGCTCGAGGTCCTCAATGACAGTTTTGGCCTCCCGCCGGTCCGTCTGGTACTGGCCGACCGCGCCCAGGCTCACGCCACCGATCAGAACGGTCGGCTCGCCCAGAAGACCTACGGCTACTACCGCTGCCGGATCCCTCACCAAGGGGCCACCCCGGAGCGGTGTGCCATCCGGATCTATCACCGCACCGCCATCCGGCAGCAGGTGCTGGCCTCCGGCGCCTTCGTGAACACCCTCCTCCACGAATGGACCCACCACTTCGACTTCAGCGGTCTGAGCCTCGGCCGCTCCCCGCACACCGCCGGCTTCTTCGCGCGCCTGCGCTGGCTGGCCGGGACGGTGGGGGCTGAACGAGTGCTGCCCCCGGAAGCTCAACCCTTGGGAGGGAAGCGTCGCGGTAGCATCTGAGGGACAGCCCCGCCAGGAGGACTCGATGAGCCAGCTTCGATCCCACCACCGCCGGTACTCCAACCTCCTTGGGGTTGCAGTCGGCGGGATCGTCCTACTTATAGCCGCCTGCGGGACTGGTCCGATTCCGGGTCAGAGCGCCGGTCGGCCGTCGTCTGCCAGCAGCGGCTCCAGCAGCGCTGGGAGCTGCACCGCCGCCACCGCCTCGAGCTCGATCACTATCGCCGCCGGGGATAACCTAAAGTTCAGCCCCGCCTCGGCCTGCCTCAAGTTGGGCGGGACGGTGACCTGGAAGAACACCGGCGCTGTGCCTCACACCACGACCGATACTCCGTCCTTGGCCGCCGTGGCCTCCGATTCCGTGCTCCCCTCTGGAGCTACCGCCTGGAACCACCAGCTCCCGGGCGGGGCCAGCTTCTCTTTGAAATTGACGGTGGCCGGAACCTACAAGTACTTCTGCATCCCCCATGAGACGCTGGGCATGGTCGGGTCGATCACCGTAGTCAGTTGAAGTCGGGCCCGGAGCCGGAGTCGGCTCGGGGCAGGAGTTGAGCTTGCGTTTTGCGAAGCGGATGGAACAGCTGGGGACAGAGAGCGCCTTCGAAGTCCTCGCCCACGCTCGGCGCCTGGAGGCGCAAGGCCACTCCATGATCCACCTGGAGATCGGCGAACCGGATTTCGCCACCCCCCCGAACATTGTCGAAGCAGCCTATCGGGCGCTGCAGGGGGGGGCCACCCACTACACCCCGGCCTCCGGACTCCCCCAGGTTCGCGAGGCGATTGCCGCCGAGATGCAGCGCCGGGGCGGAGTCGAAGTCAGCCCGGCCCAGGTGGTGGTGGTCCCGGGCTCTAAGAACATCCTCCACTTCGCTCTGCTGGCACTGATCGAGCCCGGCGACGAGGTCATCCTGCCCGACCCCGGGTATCCCGTCTACCGCTCCCTGACCGAGTTCGTGGGTGCGGTCGCCAAGCCCGTCGCCATCCGGGAGGAGCACGACTTCCGGATGGACCTGGAGGAGGTGGCGCGGACGATCACCCCCAAGACCCGCATGATCATCATCAACTCGCCCCAGAACCCGACCGGAGGAGTTCTCAGCGAGGGCGACCTGGACCGGTTGGCGGAGTTGGCGGTGCGCCACGACCTCTGGATCGTGAGCGACGAGATCTACTCCGAGATCTGCTTCCAGGACCTGCCCAAGCCGATCTGGTCGCGCCCTGGTCTCCAGGAGCGGACCATCGTCATGGACGGACTCTCCAAGACCTATGCGATGTGCGGCTGGCGGTTGGGGTACGGGATCATGCCCGAGGCGCTCGCGCAGCGGATGGACACCCTCCTGATCAACACCAGCGCCTGCGCCGCCGCCTTCACCCAAATGGCGGCGGTGGAGGCGCTGGAGTCCCCCGAATCACGGACCGCGGTGGAGTCGATGGTGGCCGCCTTCCGGAGCAGACGCGACATCCTGGTGGCCGGGCTCAACGCGATTCCTGGGTTTCACTGCCATTTGCCCGCAGCCGCCTTCTACGCTTTCCCCAACGTGACCGAGACCGGGATCTCGAGCCGTGAGCTGGCCCGGCGCCTGCTGGAGGAAGCGGGGGTGGCGGCGCTGGCGGGCGAGGCTTTCGGAGAGAACGGGAAGGGCCATCTGCGCTTCGCCTACACCGTCTCCGAGGCCCAGATCGGTCAGGCGGTGGAGCGGATTGCCGCCTTCATCAAGACCGCCGCGCCAGCTGCCGTCGGGTCCCGCTAGAACCGGTGTCGGGAGCCGACGGCGCCGCTCGCCCCACCGTGTTGGTGCCCACCCAGGCCACGTTCAAACCCAGGTCCGGTGACGGCGCTCAACTCGTCCAGTCGCTCAATCGAGCCTACGTGGCGGCGCTGCAGTCGGCCGGGCTGACCCCGGTCCTGCTGCCCACCCGCGGTCCGCTCCCTGCTGATCTCTCCTGGGTGCGCGGCCTCTTGTTGCCGGGCGGACCCGATGTGGATCCCCTGCGCTATGGACGAGATCTGGACCCCACCACCGAGCCTGACCCCGAGAGCGATCAGCTGGAGTTCGCCCTCCTGGACTGGGCCCTAGCGGAGGGGATTCCGGTCCTCGCCATCTGCCGGGGACTGCAGGTGCTCAACGTAGGCATGGGGGGGAGCTTGGTGCAGGACCTGCCCCAGCACGCTCCCCAAGCCAACCCCGAGGAACCGCGGCGGCGCGACCAGGTGGCCCACCCGCTGACCGTCGATCGCTCGTCCCGCCTGGGGCAGATCGTGAACACCGGATCCATCCAGGTCAACAGCCTCCACCACCAGGGGATCGACCAGCTGGCTCTCGGGCTAGTCGCCACCGGCTGGGCGCCCGACGGGCTGATCGAGGCAGTCGAGCTGGCGGATGATCGATTCGTGCTCGGGGTCCAGTACCACCCGGAAGAGATGGCACCCCATGACCAGGCTGCCCGGGCAGTCTTCCAAGCCTTCGCCGCGGCCTGCCGCCTGGCTGGCGCGAGCCCCCGGGCGGCGGCGCCAGCCCAGCTGGTTCCCTCCGCCTAGGGTCCGGCGGTCAGCCCGCCAGGACCGGCTCCGACTCCAGCTCCGGGATGCCCTCCGGCAGCGGCTGACCGGCCGCGATCAGGCGGGCGTCCTCCGTGGCGATCTTGTCCAGCTCCGCGACGAGGGCGGCCACCAGCTCGGCCTCGGGCATGGTGGCAACCACCTTGCCCTTGCGGTAGAGGATCCCCTTCTGCAGGCCGCCGGCGATGCCAATGTCCGCGTGCATCCCCTCCCCGGGCCCGTTGACGACGCAGCCCATCACCGAGACGTTGATGGGGCGCTTGATCCGCTTCATGGCCTCCTCCACGGCGGCCACCATGGGCACCATCTTGATCTCCAACCGGCCGCAAGTCGGGCAGGCAATCAAGTTGGGGCCGGTCGGCTTCTCCTGGAGGTTGGCCAGGATCTGGCGGGCCACCCGCACCTCTTCCTCGGGCTCGTCGACCAATGAGACCCGAATGGTGTCTCCGATGCCCGCGGCCAACAGGATGCCGATCCCCATGGCGCTCTTGATCGAGCCAGTCTTGGTCGGGCCGGCTTCAGTCAGCCCCAGGTGGAGGGGGTAGCGGTTGTCCAGAGTGGCAAAGAGCCGGTTGGCGGCGATGTTGGTGAGCACATCGCTGGCCTTCAGGCTGACCTTGATGTCCTCGAAACCAACTTCCTCCAAGAGCCGGATGTGGCCCAGGGCAGCGTCAACCATCCGCTGGGCCACGTCGGGTATCCCCCCCTCACCGCGCCCCCCGGCCAGCTGCTTGCGGTCGGGCAGGCTCCCCGCGTTGACCCCGACCCGAATCGGGACCCCCAGCGCCTGGCAGCGCCGCGCGATCTCGGCAATCTTCTCCGGCTGGCGGATGTTGCCCGGGTTCAGGCGCAGGCACTGGATGCCCGCGTCCAGGGCCAGCAGGGCCAAAGGGGCGTCGTAGTGGATGTCGGCCACGATCGGTAGCCGGCTGCCCTTAACAATTTCTCGGAGGGTCGCCCCCGCCTCCTTGGTGTCGCAGGTCACCCGAATGATGTCGGCGCCCGCGTCGGCGGCGCGGGCAATCTGCTCAAGGGTGCCCTTGACGTCCTCGGTGGGGGTCTTGGTCATGGTCTGGACGCTGATCGGAGCAGCGCCGCCGATGACCACCGAGCCAACCTTGATGGGCCGGGTCTTGCGCCGCTGAATCATCGGGAAATGTTGGAGATGTCGCCGTAAGTCACATAAAGGAAGAGCATCACTATCAAGGCTAACCCAAGCGCGTGCACGAAGGCTTCCACCCTCGGGTTGATCCGCCGCCGGCGACCCATCTCCAAGAGCACGAAGAAGAGCCGGCCCCCGTCCAGGAAGGGGATCGGTAGGAGGTTGAAGAGCCCCAGATTGACCGAGATAAGTCCCATCAAGGTGAGGTAGGTGGTCGGGCCGATTTGGGTAGCCACCGAAGTCTCCTCGGCGATGCCGACCGGACCGGACAGCCGCAGGTTGGCGGGATGATGCGGGCTGACCAGCTTCCAGAGGTTGACGAAGGTCGATCCGATCTGGCTGGGCACGGTGTAGAAGCCGGTCGCCAGGGCTGAGGTGACCGGCATCGGGGGACCGCCCAGGCTCGGCACCAAGAGGTTCCCTTGGGATGCGATGTAGCCCACCAGCCATTCCACCTGGAGTTGGTTCCGCTCCACCAAGACGGTGCCCTGCTTTCCGGCCACGGTGCGATACGAGACGTGGAGAGCCCCGCTGCCCGGGATGGCCTTAGCCATGGTGGCCGGCGTGGCGTAGGGGCTGGCAGCCCCATTGATCGCGGTGATAGCCGCCTCCACTGGGATCTTCGGAGTCTTGTTGAGGCCGACCCAGTGCAGCTGGGGTCGCACGGTCACCTGCCGGGTGGGGCCGCCACTCCACGGCCGTAGTCCGACTTTCAGCGGCCGGCCGCGGTCGGCCTGGATGTAGGCGCGGATGCCCAGCAGCCCAGTTGTGGGGTGCCCAGCCACCGAGACCACCTGCCAGTCGCCCTTGACTCCAGCGGCGGCCAAGCCTCCCCCCGACTGGATCTGGGGGGAGGGTCCACCCACCACCGCCACGCCGGTGAAGAGGGCGCCCGCCAGGAGCATGTTCATCAGTCCCCCGGCGGCCAGGGTGGCAGCTTTGCGGCGGTTGCTGGCATGGATGAATCCGCGGGCTCCCCCGTCATTCGGTGGCTCCTCCAGTCCGGTCATCCCGGCAAGTCGGACATACCCCCCAAGCGGCAGCAACCGCAACGAATAGCGGGTCTCGCCCCGCATCCGGCTGATCAGGCGCGGACCGAACCCGATGGAGAACTCCTGGACCATGATCCCGGCCCGCTTGGCGACCACGAAATGGCCCAGCTCGTGAACCGCGACGACCACCAAGAGCAACAAGATGATGCCCCCGACGCTTTGCCAGGTGAAGGCGAAGCCGCCCATCTAGACGGGGACCGCGCCCGGCGTTGGGGCAGCCAGCTGGCCGACGAACTGCTGGGCCTGCTGCCGCGCCCAGCGATCGGAGGCCAGCAGCGCTTCCAGGCCTAGGCTCGGGGGTGGCTCGAAGGAACCAGTCACCCGCTCTACCAAGGTGGCAATCTCCGTGAAGGCCAGCTTCCCTTCCAGGAAGGCGGCGACCGCCACCTCGTTGGCGGCATTCAGCACGGCCGGGAAGGCTCCCCCGCGCAGTCCCGCGTCCCGCACCACTTGCAACGCCGGGTAGCGAGCCGCATCGACCCCCTCGAACTCCAGCCGCCCCACCTCCGCCAGCTGGAGGGACGCGACCACCCCGGGGAGCCGGACTCCGTCGCTCAGCGCCAGCGCGATCGGGGCTCGCATGTCGGCAATCCCCAGCTGGGCGATCATCGTGCCGTCGCAGAACTCCACCGCGGAGTGGATCGCGCTCTGGGGATGGATCAGCACCTCGATCCGTTCGTAAGGGATGTCGAAGAGGAAGTGGGCTTCGATCACCTCCAACCCCTTGTTGATCATGGTGGCGGTGTCGATCGTGACCTTGGGGCCCATCCGCCAGTTGGGATGCGCCAACGCCTGGTCAGGAGTGACCCGGCTCAGCTCCGCCAGCGGCAATGACCGCAAGGCGCCCCCGCTGGCGGTTAGGATCACCCGCCGGACACTCTCCGGACGCTCGCCCCGCAGGCACTGCCAGATGGCACTGTGTTCGCTGTCCACCGGGACGATCCGGGCCCCGTGCTCACGGGCGGTCCTGGTGACCAGCTCCCCAGCCATCACCAGCACCTCTTTGGTCGCCAGGGCCACCAGCTGGCCCGCCTGGCAAGCGGCCAGGGTCGGCAGCAAAGCGCCGGCCCCACCACCCCCCACCAGAACCACATCGACCTCCGGAGAGGCGGCGAGCTGGCAGGCCGCCTCGAGCCCCACCGAGGTGCCCGGTTCTACCGGGCCGTCCGGCTCGATCAAGACCGCCTGCGCCGAAGGGAATGGCCCCAGCGCCTCCTGCAAGGCGGCTACCCGCCGGCCAGCCACCGCGCCCACCAGCTCGAACTGCTCGGGAAACCGGAGAATTATGTCCAGCGCCTGCGCTCCGATCGACCCGGTGGCCCCGATCACCGCTACCCGCGTTGGCATTGATCGAGCCTCCGATGTGAGCCCGGCGCATCCAGTTCGCGGGGAGCGCCCGGTGGTAGGGGTGGTCAGAGTGAGTGCGTCGCCCCCAAGAGCGAGTATACGACCGCCCCGACGAAGATCAGACTGTCCATCCGGTCCAGTACCCCGCCGTGGCCGGGCACAAGTCGGCCGGAGTCTTTGACCCCCACCTCCCGCTTGAGCTGGGACTCGACCAGGTCCCCGACGATGGCGGCCAGCGAGGCCAGGAAACCGATCCCGAACGCCAGGGGCAGACCTACCCGGGGGAGGGCTAGCGGCAGCAGTAGCCCCACGGCCACTGTCGGGGCGACGAGAGCGGCTATGGCGCCCTCCCAGGTCTTGCGGGGACTGATCCTGGCGAAGAAGGGGTGGCGCCCGAAGCGAGAGCCGACCAAGTAGGCGAGGGTGTCGCCGATCACCGACACCCCGACCGTGAGCAAGACCACCTCCACCGCGCGGGGCCGGTTGGCGATCCCGTGGTAGAGCAGAAGCAGGAATCCCGGGCAGAAGCCGAGCCAGGCGGCCCCTCCCACTGCCAGCCCCCAGCGGAGGAACGGCTTGGTCTGAGGGTCGAAGCGGAGCGAGAGGGCGAGCCCACCCAAAACCGCAATCACCAGCACCACTCCAACCTGGGGCAGATTGGGGTAGGCGTACCGGAATAGCCAGAGTGCGGCCAGCCCCACCAGCAAGATCGGGTCTACCCGCAGCCCACTCCCCCGCCACAGCTGCCAGTACTCCCACAGCCCGACACTCACCACCAGCGCCACGAACGCATCGACGAAGAGGTCGCCCAGCCAGAGGGCACCCAAAAAGAGGCCCAGCAAGGCCACCCCACTAGCGGTGCGGACCGCGAGTTTCACCGCTGCTTCGGCACCCCACCGAAACGCCGCACCCGGGCCGCATAGTCGGCCAGCGCGGCCCGCAGGTCGGCGGCATCGAAGTCGGGCCAATAGGTCTCGGTGACGTAAAGCTCGGCGTAGGCCGCTTGCCAGATCAAGAAGTTGCTGGTGCGCATCTCTCCGGCGGTGCGAATGATGAGGTCGGGATCGGGCAACCCGGCGGTGTAGAGGGCGCCGGCAAGCTCCGCCTCATCGAGTTGGCTGAGGTCGGCGCCGGAATTCGCCAGCTGGCGCACACCGTCGACGATTTCGGCGCGTCCGCCGTAGTTGATGGCTACGTTGAGCACCCCGGTCGAGTTGTCGGCGGTGCGTAGCTCGGCCGCCTCGACTAGCTTCTGGAGCCGGGCGGAGAGCTGCTCCCGCCGCCCGATCACCTTGATCCGTACCCCGTTGTGGTGCAGCTCATCGACCTCCGCCTGCAGGGTCTGCTCGAAGAGCCGCATCAGGGTCGCCACCTCCTGGCGGGGCCGCGACCAGTTCTCGGTCGAGAAGGCGTAGAGGGTCAAACAGTGGACCCCTGCCTCGTCGGCCGCCTCCATCACCCGCCGGATCGATTGGATCCCGGCCCGGTGACCGGCGCTGCGCCGAAGGCCGCGCTCCCGGGCCCAGCGCCCGTTGCCGTCCATGATGATCCCGATATGCCGAGGCAGGTCGGGACTAGGTTCAGCCATTTGTGGAGTCTCGGCCGGGGCTCACACCTCCAGCAACTCGGCTTCCTTTCGCCGCGCCACCTCCTCGATCTCCTCGATGAACCCGTCGGTGGCCTTCTGCAACTGGACCTGCGCCCGCTGCGCCTGGTCCATCGAGATCTCCTTGTCGTGCTCCAGCCGGCGCAGTTGCTCTAGGTCGTCCCGGCGGATATTGCGAACCGCCACCCTCGCCTCCTCGGCCCGGTGCTTGACCATCTGCACGAACTCCTTGCGGCGCTCCTCGTTGAGCGGGGGGACGGGCAACCTGATGATCTGGCCATCGTTGGCGGGATTAAGCCCCAGCTCACTGCGCCGGAGCACCCGCTCGATGGCGGCCAGATTGTTGCGGTCCCAGGGTTGGACCAGCAGCAAATGAGCCTCGGGAGCAGAGATGCTGGCGACCTGATTAAGCGGCATATGGCTCTCATACACCTCCACCTGCAGATGCTCGATCAGAGCCGGGCTGGCCCGGCCCGTCCGTATTGAGACCAGCTCGCGCTGCAGGGCGTCCACGCTCTTGGCCATTCGGTGCTGGGTATCCCGCAGCAGGTCGTCGCTCAAGGTGGGGGCGCCTGATCAGTCACCAGGGACCCCACCTGCTCACCGCGCACCGCTCGCGCGATGTTGCCCGGAGTGAACAAGTCGAGCACCAGCAGGGGCAGCCGGTTGTCCATGCACAGGGTGATAGCGGTGTTGTCCATCACCTGCAGCCGGAGATTCAGAACCTGCATATAAGTGAGGGTGGGCAGGCGGGTGGCGGTGGGGTCCACCTCAGGGTCGGCACTGTAAATGCCATCCACCCGGGTCGCCTTGATGAGTAGATCGGCCCCAATCTCCGCGGCTCGAAGGGCAGCCGGGGTGTCGGTGGTGAAGAAGGGGTTGCCCGACCCGGCACAGAACACCACCACCCGGCCCTTCTCCAGATGCCGGATCGCCCGGCCCCGGATATAGGGTTCGGCCACTTGGTGCATTTCGATCGCGGTCAGCACGCGGGTCGGCATCCCGTGGGCCTCCAGCGCGTCGCGAAGCGCCAGGGCATTGATGACCGTCCCCAGCATCCCCATCAAATCCGCAGTGACTCGATTCATCCCCCGCTGGGCGCCGGCCAGGCCTCGGAAGATGTTCCCGCCGCCCACCATCACCGCGATCTCAGTTCCGAGGGCGTGCGCACCCTGGATCTCCCGGGCGACCTCGTCGAGTACGTCGGGATCGATGCCGAACTGGCCGTCGCCGACCAGCGCCTCGCCGCTGATCTTGATAACCACCCGCCGGTAGTGGAGCGGACCGCCGGGATCGGAGCTCACCGCCTTCCCGGTCAGCTCGGCCAGGGGCTCAAGCGTCATCCGGCTGGCCCTCGTCGGCCAATCCTTTGCCCAGTTCGAACCGGACGAAGCGGGATACCGTGATGTTCTCCCCGGTCGCCGCGATCACCTCTTGGATCACCTGGCTCACCGAGCGGCCCTTGGACCCCTCGTCGCGCAGCCAGGCCTGGTCGTAAAGGCAGGTCTCCTCGTAGAACTTGCGCAGTCGACCGTCGACGATTTGATCCTGGCGCTCAGCGGATTTGCCCTCCCGTTCCGCCTGCTCCCGGTAGACGGTTCGTTCCCGCTCCACCTCATCAGCCGGGACGTCCTGGTTGCGGACCCAACGGGGCGACCGCCCCGCGATCTGGAGCGCGATGTCGTGGACCAGCGCCCTGAACGTGTCGGTGCGAGCCACGAAATCGGTCTCGCAGTTGACCTCCACCAGGACGCCGATTCCACCGCCTGGATGGATGTAGGAGTCCACCAGCCCCTCACGGGTCTGGCGGCCGGACCGCTTGTGCGCCGAGGCTAGTCCCTTCGCGCGCAAGATGTCGCGGGCGCGCTCGAAGTCGCCGTCGGCCTCAGTGAGCGCGGTCTTGCAGTCCATGATGCCGGCGCCGGTCTGCTCCCGGAGCAGCCGCACCTGTTCGGCGGTGATGGGCTGGCTCACTCTGCGGCCACCTCCGGGCCGGCGGGCGGCTGATCGGCAGCGGGGGGCTCGGACTCGGCCTCCTTCGGGGCAGCGGCCTCCGCGGCGGCGGCGGCTACTCGGGCCGCTTCCGCCTCGACCTCCGCCTTGGCGGCGGCGATCCGGGCCTCCTCAGCCTGGGCCTGCCGCTCCACCTCGGCCTTCTGCGCCTGGACCAGTTCGATCTGGTGATGCTCCTCCAAGCCCTCCATCATGGCGTCGACCAGCCGGGTGACGATCAGCCGGACGCTGCGAATGGCGTCGTCGTTGCCCGGGATCACCTGGCTGATCTCTTCCGGGTCGCAGTTGGTGTCGGTGATCGCGATGATCGGGATCTCGAGCTTGCGGGCCTCGGTGACCGCCAACCGCTCTTTGTGGGGGTCGACCACGAAGACCGCCGCCGGCAGCCGCTTCATGTTGGTGATCCCACCAAAGTTCCGCTCTAAGCGGTCCAGCTCGTCCTGGCGGCGCCGCTGCTCCTTCTTGCTGAGGGCGGCGAGCACCCCCCGATCGCGCATCTCGACCAGTTCGGCCATCCGCTTCAGCTGGCGTTTGACGACCTCGAAGTTGGTGAGCAGGCCGCCCATCCAGCGATTGACCACGAACGGCTGGTTGCTCCGCGCGCATTGCTCTTGGATGGTGTCCTGGGCCTGCTTCTTGGTGCCCACAAAGAGGATCTGGCCACCCTGGGCCACCGTCTCATGGGCGAATTGGCAAGCGTCGTCCAAAAGATCGACGGTCTGGGCGACGTCGATGATGTGAATCCCACCTTTGCTGGCGAAAATATAGCGCCGCATCTTGGGATTCCACCGGCTGGTCTGGTGCCCGAAGTGGACACCGTTTTGGAGCAGCTCGGTGAGCGTGGCTACAGGCATGCGCGCCCTCCTATTGCGTTACCGCCTCTGCCCTGGCATCAACCGCCTGCCGGCCCTCGAAGGGGACCCCGGGAGGCGTCCGCCGGACATGTGAATTTGATCGCCTCGGTCATGTTAACCCAACCTGACGCGTCCGTCGCCGCTCCGGTCAGGATCTAGACTTTGACGGGCCGGCGCCAGCTGGCGGGGCTGGATGGAAACCTAGACTGAAGCGGCATGGAGATGCCGCGCCGCTCGGTCAACTTCAGACTGGCCCCGCGAGCCGAGCTGCTGGCCGCCTTCGACGCTCAGATGCGCGGACCGATGTCGCTGAAATTGCCGGACGGCGCCCACGAGGAACAGGACGGCCCGGTCTTTCGCTCTTGGGGCTCGGCCCCCCGGGGATGCGTGTTACCCGGGGACCTGCACGCGCTGGACGCTCATCAACTTGACACCCTAATCCAGGGTCAGATCAAGTTCTTCGCCGAGCGCTCGCTGGCCTTCGAGTGGAAGACCTATGCCCACGACCAGACCGCCCAGCTGACCTTCCGACTTCGGCGCGCCGGCTTCGTACCCGAAGCGCGGGAGAATCTGGTCATCGGCAGGCTGTCGGAGCTGAACCAGACGCCGCAGCTGCCCGCTGGAGTGTCACTTCGGCAGGTGCGCTCCCGAGCCGACACCAATCGGATGGCCGACCTTTTGACGGAGGTCGAGGGGGAAGACTGCCGCTCCCTTGGCGAGCAGTTCTTCAAGGACGCGGAGGTCAATCCCGACCACGTCGTGCTCCTGGTCGCGGAGGCCGGCGCCAAGGTGATCGGCACCGCCCGGGTCAACCTGGAGCCGGGTGCGGAGTTCGCGACCTTGTGGGCCGGGTCGACCCTCCCCAAATGGCGCAGCCAGGGGATCTACCGGGCTACCGTCGCCTACCGGGCCCGGCTCGCCGCCGAGCGCGGCTATCAGTACTTGCAGGTCGACGCTTCCGAGGAAAGTCGACCCATTCTCGAGCGGCTAGGGTTCCTCACGGTGAGCAGCACCACCCCCTACGTCTGGTCACCTGCGACCTAAGCCGCCGTCAGATTCGCTCGGGGTCCCGACTCGGTCAGAGCACGTAGCGCCGCAGATCCTCGTCGCGAATCAGATCGCCCAGCTTGACCCGGACGAACTCCCGGTCGATCACCACCTTCTGGCCTTGGTACTCCTCCGCGGCGAAGGAGATGTCCTGCAGCACCCGTTCCATCACCGTGAAGAGCCGGCGGGCGCCGATGTTCTCGTCCCGCTCGTTGACCAGGAAGGCGTGATGGGCCAGCTCCTCCACCCCTTCCTGGGTGAACTCCACCTCGACCTCCTCGGTGGCTAGGAGGGCGGTGTACTGGTGGGTCAGGGCATTTTTGGGCTCGACCAGAATCTGGCAGAGGTCCGCCTCCACCAGCGGCTGGAGCTCGACCCGGATCGGGAACCGACCCTGGAACTCCGGGATCAGGTCGGATGGGCGCGCCGAGGTGAAGGCCCCTGCGGCCACGAAGAGGACGTGGTCGGTGCGCACCTGACCGTAGCGGGTGCTGACGGTCGAGCCCTCGATGATCGGCAGGAGGTCGCGCTGGACCCCTGCACCACTGACGTCGGGACCGTGGGCCTCGACGTAAGGGCCGGCGATCTTGTCCACCTCGTCGATGAAGACGATGCCGTTCTCCTCGACCAGATGGATGGAGTCGTCGTAGACCCGATCGACGTCCACCAGCCGCTCAGTCTCCTCCTGGATCAGCACATGGCGAGCGTCGGCAACGGTCATCCGCTTGGTGCGCTTGCGGGGCGGGGCCAGCTGGCTGAAGAAGTCCGACAAAGACCAACCGATCTCCTCGTAGCCGCTGCCGGAGAAGACCTCCACCGGCGCGGAGTAGGCCTCCTCCACCTCGATCTCGATCTGGCGGCCGTCCAACTTGCGGGCCGCCAGCTGGCGCAGCAGCTGGCGTCGGCGGGTGCGCTCCTTGCGGGCCGCGGCCAGCTGGTCGGCCCCGCCAGTGGGCTCATTGGTCGCCGGCGGAGTCTCGCCACCCACCACCGCCTCCGAGCCCACCTCCGCCGTGGGTGGCTGAGGTTGGTCCGCTTCGATCAGTCGATCGACGATCCGGGCCTCGGCGCGCTGCTTGGCCTCGGCCTCGACGTCGGAGACCCGCTGGCTCTGCACCTGAGTGATGGTCTGCTCCAGCAGATCGCGGATGATCGACTCCACATCGCGGCCGACGTAGCCGACTTCCGTGAATTTGGTGGCTTCAACCTTGATGAAGGGGGAATGGGTGAGCTGAGCGAGCCGCCGGGCGATCTCGGTCTTGCCCACCCCAGTCGGCCCGATCAACAAGATGTTGCTGGGCATGATGTCCTGGCGGCGCTCGGGCGGGACCTGCATGCGCCGGTAGCGGTTGCGCAGGGCAATCGCCATTGCCCGCTTGGCGTCCCCCTGGCCCACGATGTAGCGGTCCAGGGAGGAAACGATCTCCGCCGGTCTAAGTTCAGGGTCCAACTGGGTCCCCTTGTGGCGTGTCGGAGATGGTCTCGACCGAGATCTCACTGTTGGTGTAGATGCAGATCGAGGCGGCGATCTCCAGCGCTTTGCGGGCCACCTCGGCAGCTGGAAGCTCAGTGTGCTCGATCAGCGCCTTCGCCGCGGCGTGAGCATAGGGGCCGCCGCTGCCGATGGCCCCGATCCCATCGTCGGGCTCGATCACGTCGCCGTCACCACTGAGCAGCAGCATCTGGTTGTTGCCGGCCACCACCAGCATGGCGTCGAGGTGCCGCAAATAGCGGTCGGTGCGCCACTCCTTGCCCAAGGCCACCGCCGCCCGCAGCAGATTGCCCTGGTGCTGGTCGAGATGACGCTCGAACTTGTCGAAGAGGGTGAAGGCATCGGCGACCGAGCCGGCGAACCCCACCACCACCTGATCGTGGTGAATGCGCCGCACCTTCATGGCCCGGTGCTTCATGACCACGTCGCCCACGGTCACCTGGCCGTCCCCGGCCACCGCGATCTCGGTCCCCCGCCGCACGGCGAGGATCGTGGTAGCGCGCGGACCGGTACCGTCATGAGCGTTCACTTGAGTTCGATTCTAACCCGGGACCCAGATTCGACCCGGCGGCGCACGCCCCTTCCCGACCCCCAACCTATGATTCGATGATGCCTGAAGAAACCGTCGACCCGGCTTGGAACGGAGATGAGCGAACGACTCTGACCGGCTTCCTCGAGGACCAGCGCTCCACCCTGGCCTGGAAGTGCCAGGGGCTCAGCGACGCCCAGCTCAAGGAGCCATCCGTGGCCCCGTCCAGCCTCACCCTGCTGGGACTGGTCCGTCATATGGCGGAGGTAGAACGGTCCTGGTTCCGCAAGCGCCTGGCTGGGGAGTCGATCGAGTCCATCTGGTGCACGGCCGCTCAGCCCGACGCCGACTTCGATGGCGTCGCCGCCGCCAACGTCGCCGACGCGTTCTCAGCTTGGGAGCAGGAGTGCCAAGCCTCCCGGTCAATCCTGAAAAATCTGGACTCGCTCGACGTGACCTTCAGCACGCACGACGTGGCCTTGATGTCGGCCCGCTGCATGGTCAATCACATGATCGAAGAGTATTCCCGGCACAACGGGCACGCCGATCTGATCCGGGAGCGGATCGACGGTAAGACCGGGGACTTTCCCCCGCCCGAGGAGCGCGTTCCTGCCCCTGGCCGAGGCTAACCAGCGCCCGACTATCGCGCTTTCGGGGGGCTGGTCGGAAAAGCCCGCCAGCGCGAGTGCAGTCCGACCCCGACCAGCACCCAGGCGGCCAAGCTCTCGGCCAAGGAGCGGTCTGAGATCGCCAAGAAGGCTCGGCGGCCAGGGAGGGAACAACCTGACCTGCCTTGACAGATGTCGAGCTTGGTCTTCCGGAGATGGGGTGCTCGAGTGAACCATGAACAACTCCCGGCCGCCTCCGCCGGGAGCGGAAGGTAGGAACTGGGCGCGCACGCAGTTATGCCGGCTAGATTGCCCCGCTACTTGGCTACCGGTTCTTTGACCCGACGCTTGGCGGCGATCGGGCGCGGACGGGTCGGGGCCGGGCCCGCCCGACCTGGGCTGGTCGCCTCGCGAGGCGGGCGGTACTTGCAACCCGGATAGCCGGAGCAGGAGACGAAGGGGCCGAACCGCCCCTTGCGCTGCACCAGCGGCTTGCCACAGTCAGGGCAGGACTTCCCGGTCGGCTCCGCGACCGCCGCGGGCAGGGCGGCGCCCGCAGCGCCCGCATCGGTGCGGATGAAGCGGCAGCCTGGGTAGCCGGAGCAGCCGACGAAGGGCCCCCGCCGCCCGGTCCGTTTGACCAGCGGCTTGGCGCAGAGGGGGCATGCCTCGCCGATCTCCTCCGCCGGGGTGCGCTCCTCCTTGCCTTCGATGTAGTCGCACTCGGGGTAGCGGCTGCAGCCCACGAAATCCCCGAAGCGGCCACTACGCATCACCAGCTCAGCGCCACAGCGAGGGCAAGCGCTACCGGTGGGCTGGGCCTTGACCTTGACCCGAGGCATGCTCTCCTGAGCCTCCTCAAGCACCTTGGAGAAGGGTTCGTACCAGGAGCTGACCACCGGCACCCAGCGACTCTCGCCCGTCTCGATGGAGTCCAGCTGCAGCTCGAGGGCGGCAGTGAAGCCGAGGTCGACCACCGACGGAAACTGGGTGGTCAGCGCCTCGTTGACCGCCAGACCAAGAGGGGTGGGATGCAACCGGCGCTCCTGCTGGACCACGTAGCGACGGGTCTGTATCAGCTCGGTCATGGTGGCGTAAGTGCTGGGCCGCCCGATGCCCCGCTCCTCCAGCTCCTTGACCAAGCTGGCCTCGCTGTACCGGGGCGGCGGCTGGCTGAAGTGCTGCTCGGGGATGAGCTCGCGGAGAGTTACCACCTGCTCGGGGTTGAGCGCCGGTAGGAGCTCGTCCTCCCGGCTCTCAGAGCCGGCCACTTTGAGGAACCCATCGAACACCAGCTGGCTGCCGGTCGCCCGGAAGCGGTGCTCCCCAGCCATCACCTCGGCCCTGGTGGAGTCGAACTCGGCGGGGCTCATCTGGCTCGCCAGGAAGCGTCGCCAGACCAGCCCATAGAGCTTGGCCTGGTCGGGGCTGAGGTACTGCTGGAGCTGCTCGGGATCGCGCTCGACCGCGGTGGGACGGACCGCCTCGTGGGCATCCTGGCTGGCGACCGCCGCCTTGGGCCCCCGCCGCTGGGCCCCGGCCTGGCCCAGGTACCGCGTCCCGAAGGTCTGCTCCAGATAGGCCTTAGCCCCCGCGACCGCCGACTCGCTGAGCCTCACCGAGTCGGTTCTCATGTAAGTGATCAGACCCGCCGGCCCGGCACTGCCGAGTTCGACGCCTTCATAGAGCTGCTGGGCGATCCGCATCGTCTTGGTGGGGCTGAAATGCAGTTGTGAAGATGCATCCTGCTGCAGGGTGCTGGTGATGTAGGGCTGAGGCGGGTTCCGCCGGAGCCTTCGCCGCTCCACCGATGCCACCCGGAATTCGGCGCCTTCGACCTCCGCCATGACCCGGCGGGCGCTGGCCTCATTGGAGAGTCCGGACGGCTCGCCATCCTCATCCTTGGCCTTCTTTAGCTTGCCTTTAGGTTCCCGTCCCAACCCTTGATAGCGGGCTTTGAACTGCTCCCCGGACTCCGGCAGCAGCACCGCCTCGAGGCTCCAACTTTCCACCGACTTGAAGGCCTCGATCTCCTGCTCGCGGTCGCAGACCAAGCGCAGCGCCACCGACTGGACCCGTCCCGCCGAAAGCCCCTTGCGGATCTTGCGCCAGAGCAGGGGGCTCAGCTTGTAGCCCAGCAGCCGATCGATCACCCGGCGAGCTTGCTGGGCATCCACTAGGCGCTGGTCGATGGGACGCGGCTGACCGAGGGCGGCCTCGACCGCCTGCTTGGTGACCTCGCGGAACACGATCCGCTCCGGGTCGACCAGCCCCAGCTGCCGGGCGATGTGCCAGGCGATGGCCTCACCTTCGCGATCCGGGTCGGCGGCTAGCAGCACGCGCTTGGACTTGCGGGCAGCGGACTTGAGGTCCCGCAGCTGACCCTCCTTGCCCTTGATCACGGTGTAGTCGGGCTCGAAGCCGTGCTCGATGTCGATTCCCAGCTTGGAGGTCGGCAGGTCCACCACGTGGCCCATCGAGGCCCGGACGTCGTAGTCGCTACCGAGGAACTTGCTGAGCGTGCGGGCTTTGCTGGGCGACTCGACGATGATCAGGTTCGATGCAGGCATCAGCTGGGGCAGTTCCTCGAGTGGGCGGGTGGGGCGAGCCGGAATTCTAGCAACAGCTTCCCCGCCTGCCCCCACTTCCACACCTGGGGCGCACTTTGGCCGCTGGCTAAACTGACCCGAGCTAGCCATCTGAACGGGGAGAGCCGCCACCTTTGGCCACTGAGCTGCCCGCCAAGTACGATTCCGTCGAGATCGTAGAGCGCTGCGACTACGGACCCGACCTCTGGTCGATCCGGGTGCGGCACGAACTTCCCTTCGACTTCCGCGCCGGCCAGTACGCCACCTTGGGTGTAGAGGTGGACGGGAAGCCGCTGGAGCGCCCCTACTCCATCGTCTCCGCGCCCGAGGAAGCCGAGCTGGAGTTCTTTATCGAGCTGATCCCCGACGGGGCCCTGACCCCTTATCTGTACCCCCTCCAAGTGGGCGATCGCATGTTGATGCGCAAGCGCCCCAAGGGGGTGTTCTTGAAGGTGGGTTTACCCCCGGATCGCACCCACCTCTTTGTGGCCACGGTCACCGGGATCGCCCCCTTCGCCAGCATCCTGCGCCAGCTGCGAAGCCAGCTGCGGCGAGGCGACGCGGTCCCCCCCAAGATCGTCCTGGTCCAGGGGGCCAGCTTTTCTCACGAGTTCGGATACGCTCAGGAGATGGCTCAGATCAGCGCGGAATTCCCGGACTTCGAGTACGTCCCGACCGTCAGCCGCCCCTGGGGTGACTCCGGCTGGGAAGGGGAGGTCGGGCGGGCCGAGGACATCCTGCGCAAGCACGCGGACCGATCGGGGATCAGGCCCGGCAAGGGCATGGTCTATCTCTGCGGTCACCCGGGGATGATCTCCACTGGTCGGGCGGTGATGCTTCGGGCGGGGCTGCGTGATGAGGACATCTTGGAAGAGCAGTACTGGCCCGAGGGCAAAGCGCCGACCTCAGCTTCAGAATAGGCCCCGACCGCAGGGCCCAGGGCACCCCGGCTCAGCGCGCAGGCTGGAGGAGTGCATCCAATTTGGCCCGGAGCGCCGCCTTCGGCTGATAGCCGACCACCGTGCCAACCGGCTGGCCGTCCCGGAAGACCATCAGGGTGGGAATGCTCATCACCCGATAGGTGCCTGCGACGGTCGGGCAGGCGTCGTAGTCGGCCTTGGTGACCTTGAGCCGCCCCTCGTACTCGGAGGCGAAGTCTTCCACGATCGGGGCGATCATCTTGCAGGGTGGGCACCAGCCAGCCCAGAAGTCGACCAGGACCGGAATCTCCGCCTCCAGCACCTCGCGCTGAAAGCTGGTGTCGGTGACCGCTAGTGGCGCGACCATCAGGACCTCCTTGCCATAGCCGCAACCGGCGGCCGTCTCCGCCCGCCTGGACGGGCCGTTCCCACTATAACGCTTTTGTCAGTTATCCTTGACACATGAGCTATCAACCCGCCACCGGGCCAGCCGCGGCCGCGGCCGAAGTTGTGATGCGGACCCTCGATCGACTGCCGACTCCGGACCGGCTCCTCGCCCTGCGTTCCCTGGCCGTGCTACTTGGTACCAGGCGGGCCGCCACCGTGGTGACCGCCCGGTCAGAGGGGTTCAGTTGGGCCGAGATCGCCGATCGCTTGGGGATGTCGCGGCAGTCGGTATGGCAACGGTACGGAACCGAGGAGGGCGAGGTCCCAGCCCCCGCCCGTGGCCGGCGCCCCCGGGCCCGCGGGGTCACCCCCACCTTCTCCAGTTGCGCCGCCTACAAGGCGGTGACCAGCCGTCCCGATCGAGAGCCAGCGGCCGCCACGATCACCCGGTCGGGTTCGGACCGCTAGCGGCCGGGCTCAGCTCGGAGTCAGCGCTTGAGCTTGGCTCCGATCTCAGGGGAGATTTGCATCGCCAGATTGCGGATCGACTTGACCCAGCGGTTGGAAGGGTGCTTCCAGGCCAACGGCTCGCCCCCACTCAGCGAGCGCACGCCGTCGATCCCCCCGTGCGGCAGCGCCAGCACCGGTTGCTCCAATACCCGCTGCGCGCGGGCGGCGTCGACCTGGTGGTAGGGAAGCACGCAATTGAGAATCACGGAGATCCGGGCCCGGGGGATCTGCAGCTGGTCGCAGATGCGCAGCCAGCCCCGCAAGCCCACCACCCCCGGGTTGTCCGGAGTTCCAACCAGGATCATGTGGTCGGCTGATTCCAGCAGGTCAATCCCCCCGTTGTCCAACCGGCCGCCCTGGTCCACCACCACCAGGTCAGCCAGGGCGGTCAGCCGAAAGATGAGGGCGCCCACCGCGGCTGGCGAAACCGAGTCGGCGAGCTCGGGCCGCCCCGGAGCGGGCAGCACCGAGACCCCGCTGGGATGGTGGGTCAAGCGGTCCAGGATGTCCTCGTCGGCTGGGAGGTCAGACAGCTCGACCCAAGTTGGGGTCTGGGGAGGCAGGTTGAAGGCCATCAGAGCGCTGCCAAAACGGGGAACGTTGTCGACGAGCGCCACGCGCAGGGTCTCGGCGGCGATCACGGCGAAGTTGGCCGCCAGCGTAGTGCGGCCAACTCCACCCCGCGGCCCACAGACCACCCAGAGCTCGCCGGCGCCTTTGCGACCACGATCCGGCACGATCGGGGCCGCGGCCAGGGGCGGCGCCTCCAGCAGAGTTCGCAGCGTCTCCGCGACCAACTGGGTCGAGCTGTTGCGCGGCAGAACCTCGGTCGCTCCCGCCGCGGTCGCGGCGGCCACGATCGGCGCGGTCTGGTCCGATACCACCAAGACCACCGGGATGGCGGCATGAGAGTCCGCCGAGCGGATCTGCCTGATCAGCGGGATCAGCTCCGGATCGTCACCAGTCACCTCGATCAAGGCGGCCTCGGCGGGGGTCTCGGCGAGTGCTGCCGAAGCGGCCGCGCTGGACTCGAAGGCGAACATCGCCAGCCCGCGCTTGTTCAGCGCTTTGGCGATGGTCTCGGACCGAGATGCCTGCCGCGACACCACCAGGACGCGATTAGCTTGATCCGGCACGACCGCCAGTTTAGGCGTTGCGGCTTGGGTACAACTTCGCCACCTCAGTCAGCTTTGGCCCGGCGGCGGGTGAGCCGCCGCTTGGGAGCCGGCTCCACCGCCGCCGGAACTTCGACCTCAGGAGCCACCGCTCCCGCTTCCGAGGGGGCCTCGCCCTTGCCCACCACCTCCCGCCGCTCGCGGATCTTGGCCCGCTTGCCGACTTTGTCGCGCAGGTAGTAGAGCTTGGCTCGGCGGACCCGACCATGACGGATCACTTCGATCTGGGCCAGCCGTGGGGAGTGGACCGGGAAGGTTCTCTCGACTCCCACTCCGTGAGCGGTGCGTCGGACCGTCACCGATCGTTGTGAGCCCCCGTTCTGGAGAGCGATGATCAACCCTTCAAAGACCTGGATGCGCTCTCGTGTACCCTCCACCACTTTGACGTGGACGCGGACGGTGTCGCCGGGACTGAGCTCCGGGACGTCGTCCCGGAGCTGCTCTTCCTCGAGCAGATCGATGATGTTCACTGCGCACCTCCCAGGGGGACACCGGCCACCGCCGGGTCCGACTCCCGTATTTCATCTCCGGCGGCCGGCTCGGCCGCCCGCTCCCGCCGGGCGCCGCCTAAGAGGTCGGGCCGCAGTCGCCGGGCCCGCTCCATGGCGGCCGCGGCCCGCCAGCTGGCGATCTTCGCGTGGTCGCCGCTGCGGAGCACCTCCGGCACCGCCATTCCTTCAAACACCGCTGGCCGAGTGTAGTGGGGGTACTCGGGCAGCCCCCCGCTGAAGCTCTCGTCCAGGGCGGACTCCGGGTCCCCCAGGGTGCCTGGCAGGCGGCGGGCCACGGCCTCGATCAGCATCATGGCGGGCAGCTCGCCCCCGCTGACCACGAAGTCGCCCACCGAGATCTCGTCGAGCTGAAGCCCGGAGCTCACCCGCTCGTCCACCCCCTCGTAGCGGCCGCAAACCAAGAGCAACCTGGGCTCCAAGGCCAGCTCCTCCACCAGCTCGGTGGTCAGCCGTCGCCCGTGCGCCGACAGCAGGATGCCCCGGGCGTGAGGCAGGCCAGCCAGCTCCCCGACTCGTCGCACTGCTTCGAAGAGCGGCTCTGGTCGAAGCACCATGCCCGGGCCGCCACCGTAGGGGATGTCGTCCACCTGCCGATGGACGCCCAAACCCCACTGGCGAAGGTCGTGGGCCTCGATCTCGATCAGCGCTTGCTCGAGCGCCCGGCCGACCACCCCCGCTGCCAACGGGCCCGGAAACACCGCGGGAAACAAGGTGATGACGTCAAACCGCATCGATCCAGGCCTCCAGGTACCGCTCGGACACCGTGATCCGGTGTCTTGCCAGATCGATTCCCAGCACCGCCTCCCGCACCGCCGGTACCCGCAGCTCCGCGGCCGGGGTGCGGACCACGTACACGTCATGGGCCGGGTAGGCCTCCACGTCAACCAACTCACCACGGCGGCGACCCTCGGGGTCCTCGACCTCCAGTCCGACCAGCTGGAAATGGAAGAACTCCCCCGGCGGGAGCGCTCGCAGCGCCGACGCCTCCACCTCCAGATAGCCCCCGCTGAGGGCCGCGGCGGCATCCCGGTCATCGATCCCGGAGAAGCGGCAGATCAGCTGGGCACCGTCGCCCCTCACCGACTCCACCACAAGTTCGCCGTGAGGCCCGCGCAGGGCCATGCCCGCCAGCAGGCGGCCGCGATCCCCGCCCAGCAGCTCTACGGTCAGCTCGCCGGTCACCCCGTGGGGGCGCAGCAGCCGGGCGACCCGGACCCAATCCGGCCGATCGCTCAATCGCGTACCTCGATGTACACCCGGTCGCGGGGCCGCAGCGAAGCCGCCCGGACCACCATGCGGATCGCCTCAATGTGGCGCCCCCCGCGCCCGATCAGCTTGCCCAGATCCTCCGGTGCGGTTTGGATCCGGACGGTCACTCGGTGTCCGTCTTGCTCCACCCCTACCTCCACCCGATCGGGCTGGTTGACCAGCTGCTGGACCATGAAGCGCACCAACTCCCCGTAATCCGGCATGGCCTCATCCCTCGCTGTCGGCATCGGCCGCGGCCGGAGCCTTCTCTTCGTCAGCCTCTCCTTCCGGGATCTCGTCCTCAGCGGCTGCCGCCGGGGCTTCGTCCCCCGGCTCAGGCTCCCGGGACCCATCCTCGGCACCGCCCTCGGGCGCTGGCTCGTCCACCGCCGCCGTGGCCGAGCTGGCCCCTTCGCCAACCCCATCCGGGGCGGCCTGGGCCGGCTCTTCCTCCAAGTCCGCCGCGGCGGGTGCCGCCTCGGCGGTGGCTCCCTCCGACTCCGCCGCGGTTGCGGCCGAGGCAGCTGCCGGCCTGGGCGCCAGGCCCGGCTTGGGAGCGCGCTTGGGGCCGATCTTGGTGCGCACTGGGTGAGCCGTCGCCGGGAGCGTTCCTTGCCGCTCGAGCAGCTCGCGCACCGCATCCGAGGGCCGGGCGCCGGTCGCCATCCAGTGCCGAATCCGCTCGTCATCGACGTGGAAAACCTTGGGATTCTTGAGCGGATCGTAGTATCCGACGGACTCGATGAAGCGGCCGTCGCGCGGCGATCGTGCGTCCGCCACCACCACTCGGTAAAAAGGCCGCTTCTTGGCGCCCATGCGCTTGAGCCGAATCTTCACTGACACTAATAATCCCCTTGTTTTATGGTCAAATTATGAGCCATCATCGTCTGCTCCCGCGGGCGCCGCGGGGCCCCGGGACCACCCCGCCGGGGGCCCCTTTCAACAACTCCGCGGCCAGTCGCCGCCGCCCGCCCAAACCGGAAAAGCCGCGCATCATCTCCTGCATCCGCTCAAAGCTCTTGATCAGGCGCGACACCTCGACCGGGGTGGTGCCGCTGCCGGAAGCGATCCGGCGGCGCCGAGAAGCGTCGAGGAGCTGGGGCCGCCGGCGCTCCTGCGGGGTCATCGAAAGGACGATCGCCTCGATGCGCCCCAGCTGCGCCTCGTCGGGCAGGTGGCCGCCCTGCTGCCGCATCAGCTCGCGACCTCCCGGCATCATCCCGAGGACTGAGTCCAGCGGGCCCAGCCGGCGCAGCTGGCGCATCTGGACGATGAAGTCATCCAGGGTGAGCCGGCCTTCGCGGATGCGCTCTTCGACCCGCTGGGCCTCCTCGGTGCTCATCTCTTGACTGGCCCGCTCGACCAGGGTTAGGACATCGCCCATGCCGAGAATTCGGCGCGCCATCCGCTCGGGATGGAACGCCTCCAGGTCGCGCGCCCGCTCCCCCACTCCGCAGTACCAAACCTGCAGTCCGATGGCGGCCTGCATCGAGAGGGCCGCCCCTCCCCGGGCATCCCCGTCGAGCTTGGTCAGCACCACCCCGTCCACCCCGACCGCCTCCTTGAAGGCCCCGGCCACCTTAACCGCCTCCTGGCCGGTCATTGCGTCAACCACCAGGAGCCCGTGGTGGACCTGGGTCGCCTTGCGGACCGCCTGAAGCTCCTCCATCAAGGGCTGGTCCAGATGGAGCCGGCCCGCGGTGTCGATGATCACCACGTCGGCGCCCCGGCGCCGAGCCTCCGCCGCCGCCTGTTTCACGCCCTTGGCCAGACCGTGGTCCTGGCTGGCGACCAGCACCTCGAGCTGCTGCTCCGCGGCCAGGAGTTGCAGCTGCTCAACGGCCGCGGCCCGCTGGAGGTCGGCTGCCACCAGCATCGGACGGTGGTCCTCCTGGCGGACCAGGAGAGCGAGCTTGACCGCGGTCGTGGTCTTGCCCGACCCCTGCAGTCCCATCAGCAGCACCGTGGTCGGAGGCTCCGGCTGATAGGTGATCTTGGCGTCCTCCCCCCCGAGCAGGGTCACCAGCTCCTCGTAGACGACCTTGATCACCTGTTGTCCCGGGGTCAGGCTCTCCAGGACGTCGCGGCCCACGGCGCGCTCTCTCACCCGGTCGACGAACTCGCGGGCGACCTTGTAGTTGACATCCGCCTCCAGCAGGGCGAGGCGCACCTCGCGCAGGCCGACCTCGACATCGGCGGGGGTGAGCCGGCCCTTGTCCGTGAAGCGCCTGAAGGCCACCCCCAGCTTGTCGGTCAAGGTGTCGAACATCTAGCTGCCCATCCGCGCCGCCGGGCGCTGCCGCAGCTGGAGTTCTAGCCGGGTCACCCGCTCTCGGAGCCGGATCAGCTCCCGGTCGGCGGTCTCCAGCCGCCGGCAGGCTCCCAGCTGCTCCTCAAGCACCTCCATCCGAGCCACCCCGCGGCGCACCAGGTCGTGGGCGGCGGCGCGTGAGGTGCCCAGGGCCCGGGCCAGCTCGCTGAGCGACCAGTCTTCCTCCAAATGCAGCCGCAGGGCCTCCTGCTGGCGTTCGGTGAGGACTGCCCGGTAGACATCGAGGAGCCGGACTCGGGCCATCCGGTCCAGCGCGGTCCGTGTCAAGGTCAAAGCCTTGACACCCTACTCTGATTTGGGACCCCGGTTCAACTGGGATCGGCGGGGATCACCCGTCGGGCAGCGGACCGGAGTGTCGGCCTTCCTCCAGCAGCGCGTCCAGATAGGTGGATGGATCGAAATCGGCCAGATCCTCGAGCCCCTCGCCCACCCCGACCAGCTTGACCGGCACCCCGAGCTCGCCCTCCACTTGAAACACGTACCCTCCCCGGGCGCTGCCGTCCAGCTTGGTGAGCACTAGGCCGGTGGCACCCACCACCTCGCCGAAGGCCCGCGCCTGGGCCAGGGCGTTGGCCCCCACGTAGGCATCCAGGACGAGCAGCGTCTCGACCGGCTGGCCCGCCTGCTGCGAGCTGATCACCCGGCGAATCTTGGCCAGCTCCTGCATCAGGTTGTGCTTGGTATGCAGTCGTCCCGCGGTGTCCACCAGGACCACCTCCCGACCCCGGGCCTTCGCCGCCGCGAGGGCGTCGAAGACAACCGCTGCCGGGTCCGAACCCAGCTGGTGGGCCACCATCTCGGTCCCAGTCCGCGCGGCCAGGGTGCGCAGCTGTTCGATGGCGGCGGCCCGGAAGGTGTCGCCGGCCGCGATCAGCGGCGTCAGCCCTTGGCCTTGGAGGCGGGCCGCCAGCTTGGCCACCGTGGTCGTCTTGCCCGCCCCGTTGACTCCCGCCACCAGCCACACCGCCGGCTCCCCCGCCAACGAGAGCTCCCGGTCGGCGCCGGCCAGTCGCACTGCCATCTCCTGGCGCAGGGCCTCCAGCAGCGGCGCCGCTTCGCGCAGCTTCTGTCGAGCCGCCCGCTCGCGAAGCCCGGCCACCAGCTCCTCGGCCACCTGAACCCCGCAGTCGCTGGCGAGCAGCAACTCGAAGATCTCCTCGTACAGCTCATCGCCGGCGCCCCGCCGGAGGCTGATCCTGGCGCGCAGTTGCTGGCCGAGCCCGCTGCCGACTTTGTCCAGCCGTCCGGGGATCCGTTTCCACCAGCGGCGCCGGGGGGCCTTGACCTCAGGCACCGGTCGCCGCCGGTACTAGATCCGGCTCATCCGGGGCCTCGATGGCCTGCCCGTCCGACGTGAGCCGGACCGAGAGGATGCGGCTGGAGCCACCGCCGTCCTGGGTGACCCCGTAAAGCATCGAGGCCCGCGACATGGTGGTGAGGCTGTGGGTCACCACCAGGAACTGGCTGTTCTCGGCCCGTTTCTGCAGGAGGTCCGCGAAATGGGTGATGTTGGCCTCGTCCAGGGCAGCGTCGACTTCGTCAAAGACGTAGAAGGGGCTCGGTGAGACCTGCTGCAGCGCCAGCACCAGGGCTAGCGCGGTCAGGGCCCGCTCGCCGCCTGAGAGCAGGGGCATGGAGAGCACCCGCTTGCCCTGGGGCTGGACTTGCATCTCGACGCCGCCTGGTCCACCGTCCTCCCCGGGAGTGGGTGTGAGCGTGGCCTTCCCGCCCCCGAAGAGCTCCACCCACACCGACTCGAACTCGCGAGTCACCTCCTCCAGGGTCCGCCGGAAGCGCCCGCCGCTGACCGTCTGCAGCTGGGCCAACACTTCCTCCAGGTCGGCCCGGGCTTGCAGGCAATCGTCATGGGCCGCCCGTAGCCCCGCGGTGCGCTCCAAGATCTCGGCGAGTTGCCGGGGGGCCAGCTCGTTGATAGGCCCCAGCGCGTTCAGCCGGCGCTCCGTCCTGGTCATCTCCGCCGCCGCCTGGGCCGGGTCCTCCGGCTGCGGTGGGCTCTCCGACTCCCCGGCTTCCCCGGTCCCCTCCACCACCTCGGCTTGGAGCCGATCCGCCTGGTGAGCCTGGGCCTCCAGGTCGCGGCGCCACGCCTCCGCTTGGAGTGCGGCCGCCCGCACGTCGGCCTCGAGCTCCGCTCGGTTACGCTCCAGTTCGCCGAGGCCCTGGAGAGGGTCGGGGGCACTGACCAGGGACTGGGAGCGCTGCGCCACGGAAAGTTCGAACTGAGTTCGCGCCGCGGCCGCTTGTTTGCGCACCAGCTGGAGCTGCTGCAGGGCTTCGCGAGCACTCCGCTCGGCGGCCCGGAGCCGCTCTCCTGCACTGCGGTCCCGGGCCAGCAGCTGGGCCCGGCGCTGGCTCAGCTCCTCCGAGCGCCGGGCCCAGCTGCGGGCCTCAGCTTCGGCCCCGGCAGTGGTCAGCTGGGCCTCCGCCAGGCGCCGACCTGCTTCCAGGATCAGCTCCTCGGTGCTCGCGACCTCCGCCCGGCAGATCTCGACCCGGTCGCCGGCCGCGGTCAGCGAGCGCTCCTTCCCCTCCAGCTCCGCCTGAAGAGTTGCCAGGGCAGCCCGGTCTTGGGCGCTTTGTTGCTCACGACTGTCCAGCTCCCGCTGGACAGTGGTGATCGTCCGGTCAGCGCGTCCAGCTTCGGCGAGGAGCCGGTCCACCTCCGCCTGGCCGGCGGTAGCTAGGGCCTGGGCGGAGCTGGCCTGCTGGCGCAGCCGGTCCACCAGCTCGCGCTGCAAGTTGTGCGCCTCGCGGGCTCGCTCCCGGGACTCCCGAGCCCGGGCCAGCTCGGCCCGTTGGCGCTGGACGGTGCGCTCCGCCTCCTGCATCTGCTCGACCAGCCGCAACTCGCCTTGAGTGCGGGCGGGAGTGATCTCCAGCCCCAGCCCCAGCACCGTCCCGTCGGCGAGCACCGCCCGGCCGTCGGGGAGGCGCGCCAGCCACCGAGCCGCCGCCGAGCGGTCCTGGGCCAGGCAGACCAGCCGGGAGACTCGGGCGACCACCGAGAGCGTCCCCGGATCGCCGACCAAAGTCGTCGCCAGCGGGCGGCAGCCCTCCGGGGGATTGGCCACCACCGGCTCTTCCGCGACCGGCCAGCAGACAACCTCCGCCACATCACCCGCCAGCCCCAGCGCCCGCCGGGCCGCGGCCTCCTCGCCGACCAGCGCTTGCAGGAAGACGCCCAAACCGGCCTCGACCGCCTGCGCATCCGCGGCCTGGGCAGCCTGGACCCCCTCGGCGAGCCGGCGGAGCCGGGCCCCACCCCGAGCGGCCGCGCCCGCGATCGGGGCGGCCTGGGTGCGGGACTCGATGGCGGCAACTTGAGCTCCCAACCGAGCCTCCGCCTCCCGCAGCGACACGGTCGCCCGGGAGAGTCCCTCCTCCGCTCGCTGCACCAGCTGCAGCCGCACCGCCTCCGCCTTCTGGGCCCGGTCTAGTCCAGCCGCCTCCTTGATCGCGGCCTGATGCAGAGCCTTGGCCGCCTGAGCCTCCGTCTGGAGCTCGCTCTGGGACCTGGCCCCGACCTGCTCCGCCGCGGTCCTGGCCGCCAGGGACTGGGTGCGCCAGGCCTCGGCGCCCGCCAACCCCGCCTCCAGCTCGGCGTGATGGCGGCCTGCCGCCGCAGCGGTCAGCTCCACCTCCTGAAGGCGGGCCCGGGCAGCGGCCAGCTCCGCCTGGCGTTGGGAGCGCTCCCGGCGGAGGTCGTCTAACTCCTGCTCGATGCCGGCGACGACCAGCCGCCCCTGCTCGAGGGCGGTGGGGTCGCCGGGCCGGTCCGGGCCGAATCCCGGCAGCGAGCGCAGGTCATCCCGCGCCTCCGCCAGAGTTTGAGCGGCGGCGGAGCGGGACTCGGCCGCCTGGACAGCCCGCTCCCGCCAGCGTTCGACCTGCGCCTCGGCCTGCTGGGCGGCCAGGGCCAGGGCCCCCGCCTGACGCTCCGATTCGAGGCGGCCGGCCTCGATCGCCTGCAGCCGGTCCCGTTCGACGAGGTAGGTCACCTGGAACTGTTGGGCCCGTTCTCGCAACTGGGCCAGGCGACGGTCGCCGGCTTGGAGTTGGCGCTCCAACTTGCGGAGCTCGGCCAGCGCCGCCAGCCAGGCGCCTCGTTCCAAACTTCCCCGGAGCTGGTGCAGCCGACCCCGGAGCTTGGCGGCCGCCTCCGCCGCGGCGGCCTCCTCCCGCAGCGATTCGATCCGCGGCAGCAATTCGGCCAGCCGTCCGATCGAACCGTCGAGCCACTCGGTGAGCGAGCGGAGTCGCCCCCGAGAGTCGTCGATCAAGGCCTGAGCTCCGCGCACTCCCGCCGCCTCCTCGATCAGGTGCCGCCGTTGCTCCGGTGAGGCCCGAATGATCGACTCGATGTCGTTCTGGGCGATGACCGCGTAACCGGCCTGGGCCAGCCCGGTGGCGTCCAGGAGCCGACCCAGGTCGCGCAGACGAACCCGGTGGCCGTTGCGGCGGAACTCGCTGGTGCCGTCCCGGAACACCCGTCGACTGATGGCGACCTCAACGTCCTCGACGGGCAGCCGGCCGTCTTCGTTATCGAAAACCAAGCTCACCTCCGCCATCCCCACCGGGGCCCGGCTGGCCCCCCCGGCGAAGATCACTTGGTCCAGTCGCTGCCCTCTGAGCTCGCGGGCGCTGGTCTCCCCCAGCACCAGCCGAATGGCATCGACCAGATTGGACTTGCCACTTCCGTTCGGCCCGACGATGGCGGTGATCCCCGGGCCCAGCTCCAACTCGGCTCGACCCGAGAAGCTCTTGAAGCCCTGGATCGACAGGCGGCTGACCCTCATGGAGCTGGAGTCGCCGATCTCCCTGACCGCCGCCGACCGCCGCGGTGGCCCCGGTGGGTGCGCTTGCGCTGGGCGGGGTCCGAGGGCTCGTCCGCGTTCGGGCTCGGGGCGGGCTCCAGACTGGCGCCTTCAGCCTGGTCCGGCGCCGCGGCGAGCAGGTTCGCTACCGGCTCGCCGGCCACCGCGGCAGTGCCCCCTCTCGACCGCCGGCGGCGGCGTCGGGCGGGAGGGGCCTCGGAACTGGCGGGGAGCTGCCCTGCCCCCGGAACCGTGACCGCCAGCTGGGGCGCCGGACCAGCGGCGGGCTGGGGCTCCACGGGACTGCTGGCGGGACCCCCCTCGCTGCTGCGAGCGCGGCGCCGACGCCGCCGCGCGGGGGCGGGCGCCGGGCTCCCGGAAACCGGATCTAGGGAAGTGAGGACCGCGGGCTGGGGGGCGGGGGCTGCCTCGGCCTGGGTGGCGGGGCTGACCTCGGAGGCCAGGGGCTGGGCGGCGACGGTCCCGGTGCCCCGCGAGCGACGCCGACGGCGGCGGGGGGGTGTGGCGGACCCTGGCTCCGGGGTCAGCTCGCCGCCTCCGGCCGAGGGTGCCACGGCCAATGGGATATCGGCCGCCACCACCTGCAGCGACGCCGCACTCAAGGGCTCAGCGGTTGCCATCGCCGCAGCCGGGCCGGTGCCCGAGCCCCGACGCCGCTTCTTGGAGACCGGTGCCACCAGGCCATCGATGGCGGCCCGGGCCGCTCCCTGCTCGGCCGCCTGTTTGGTGCCGCCTCGGCCCTCGCCCAGCACCGGGCCCCCTTCGACCGATACCTGGGAGTGGTACTGGCGGGGGCGAGCATTGCCCTCGGGCAGAGTCCGGTAGACAGGTGGCATCCCGTACCGCTCCTGGGCCAGCGCCTGCAGCCGGCCCTTGAAGTTAGGGTCGGTCCAGGAGCTGAGGTCGCCGATCCGAGAGAGGAAGATCTTTCCGGCCTTGCGGTAGCCCTGGTCCAGGAAGGTCGCGCCGATGATCGCCTCAAAGGCGTTGGCGTGGAGCGAGGTGAGCCGGCGGGCCCCCGACTTGGTCGCTCCCCGGCCCAGCCGGAGCGCCTCGCCCAGCCGCAGCTGCTCGCCGATCCCGGCCAGGGCGACGGTGCTCACCAAGGAGGAGCGCATCTGGGTCAGCTGGCCCTCGTCGTAGGTGGGGAAGCGGTTGAAGAGGTACTCGGCGGCCACCAGCTCGAGAACCGCGTCGCCCAGGTACTCCAGCCGTTCATTGTCCCGCCCCTCAGCCCCCCGCTCGTTGATCCACGAGGTGTGGGTCATGGCCTCGAGCAACCATTCCCGGCGCTTGAACTTGATGTCCAGCCGCGCCTCCAACTCCTCGAGTCGGCGCTCGGCCTCCTGCTCCTGCTGGGCCTGCTCCGCCGCACTGGGCTGGGAGCGCCGCCGGCGGGCGGCCGGCAGCGTAGGCCCGGGGGCCGCTAGCTGGTCAGGTCCAGGTGTTCCTTGATGTAGTCCCAGGCCTGCCCCACTGTCTGGATCTTCTCCGCGTCCTCGTCCGGAATCTCCATCCCGTAGGCCTCCTCGAAGGCCATGATCAGCTCCACTAGGTCCAGCGAGTCGGCGTTCAGATCCTCCACGAAGTTGGCTTCCGGCGTCACCTGATCGGCCTCGACGCCCAGCTGCTCCACGACTATCGCCTTGAACCCTTCCCAGCTCGTGTCTGCCATCTGTTCCCCTAGTTGAACGACCTGCGGTCGTCCGCTCTTGCTGATGTTCTGGATCCGGGCCCGTCGCCCCCTCGACCTGCGCTGGCGGGTTGCCGATCCCGGGCCGGTCGGACTGACCTAGGCCCGGTGTTTCCCCCCCGCCGGCGCCGGCACCGCTGAGGCGCTCGCCGGGCAATACGGTAAAGCTTGCGGCGCCACCGCCGCTGCCGGGGGTCTCAGCCGACTTGTCCGGTCCGGGGCCGGGCGGGGTGTCGCCAGAACGAGAGCCCGCCAGGCGGCGAACGAAGGACTTCACAGCCCGACTGCCGAGCGGGGCGGCGGGGCCGCTGAGGGGAACATTGGCCGGGGCAAGCTGAGGGCCATTGTAAGCCGGGGCCGAGAAGCCTAGGCCCGCTCGCCCAACGCCGCCGGCCCGCCAGGCGCCCACTGGCGGGCGAGCGCCTCGGCCGCGCTGGCCGGCGAGTCCACCGAGATGGTCTCGGCTGCCGGCTCGATCCGGCGAACCAAGCCCCCCAGGGTGGAGCCCGGGCCACACTCCAGGAAACGCTCGGCTCCCGCCGCCGCCAGGGACCTGACCGCATCGCGCCAGCGCACCGGCCCCGTAAGTTGGGCTCGAAGTCCCTGGCGGACCTCGGCGGCGGTGCGGGAGATGGTCCCAGTTACCCCAGCCGCGACCGGGAAGCGGGGCTCCTGGATCGCCACTTGATCCAGCTGCTCGGCGAAGACGGCGGCAGCCGGGGCCATCAGCGGCGAATGAAAGGCGCCCCCCACATTGAGGGGCAGCACCCGCCGGGCCCCGGCTTCCTTGGCCAGCCGGGAAAGCCGCTCGATCCCCGCGCGACTGCCGGAGACCACCACCTGTCCGGGGGCGTTGTCGTTGGCCACGACGCAGGTCTCCCCGGCTGCCTCCACTTGGCCGCACAGCTCCCCCAATTCCGCCAGCTCCAGCCCCAGGACCGCCGCCATGGTGCCGTCCGGGGCGCTGGCCATCAGCCGGCCTCGCGCCAGCACCAGCTGCATGCCGTCCTCGGCGGTCAGCGCGCCGGCCGCGACCACCGCGCAGTACTCGCCCAGGCTGTGGCCGGCGGCCGCCACCGGCCTGATCCCCCCTTGGAGCAGGATCTCGGCCAGGGTGACCCCGGTGTAGAAGAGGGCGGGTTGGGCGATCTCGGTGGGCCGCAGCTCCTCAGCCGCGCCCGTGACCAAGAGCCGGCGGAGCGCGATCCCCGCCTCCTCGGCCAGCTGAAGCAAGGCTGGCTGGTAGCCACCCTCCACCAGGGCGCGACCCATCCCCGGGGTCTGGGACCCCTGGCCGGGGAAGAGCAGAGCCGTTCTGCTAATGGTCATCGTCGCGCCGCTCCGGCAACCACCCCCCGGACCCGGAGCTACTCAGTGGCGATGACCTCGCGTCCTTTGTACTGGCCGCAGTTGGGGCACACGGTGTGCGGCCGCCGCGGTTGGCGGCAGCGCGGGCAGGGGGAGAGCGCGGGACCCTGCAAAGCCAGGTGGGACCGACGCCGGTCGCGCCGGGCCTTGGGGATGCGTTCTTTGGGCAGGGCCATGACGAGTTCGGAGTCTAGCAGGCGAACCCGACGGCTTAGCTCCGGCGCCGCTTGCCCTTGGGCTTCTCCTCCCCCTCCTGGCCGGGGTCCAGGGTCTCCAGCCCCCGACGCACCTGGGCCAGAGCGGAGGCCAGCTCGGTCTCCAGCTCCTCCATCCGGTCGCGGACGTAATCATCGGTATCCCGGCGCAGCTTGCGGCTCCGGTCTCGCGCCTCAGTCAGGAGCCGGTCGGCCTCGCCGGTCGCCCGTCGGGTCAACTCGTGGTCGTCGGTGAGCCGATCGGCGCGCTCCTGAGCCGCCAGCACGGTCTGTTCGGCCAGGTCAGCCGCTTCCCGCAGCCGGGCGTCCCGGGTCTCCAGCACCATCCGCGCCTCGCGGATCTCATCCGGGAGCGAGACCCGGATCTGATCTAGAGCCTCCAGGATCTCCTCCTCGCCGACCACGATGCTGGAGGTCAGGGGCAGCCGCCGGCTCTGGTTGACCAGCGCCTCCAGCCGATCCAGGACGTCGAAAATCGAGATGCCTTCGGGATCCGGCTCCAAGTCGTCGTGGTCGTCCGCCATGGTCCCTCCTCTATCCGGCCCGGCCGGCCACGGTCCCGGCCGGCGCCAACTTCAGCTGGAGCGCCCGTTCGACGGCCGGGGAAACCAGCCCCTCGATGCTACCCCCGTGGGCGCACACATCTTTCAGCAACGATGAGCTGAGGTAGACATTGGAGAATCCGGTGGTCAGGAAGACGGTGTGGACCTGGGGCTCCAGCCGCCGGTTCATCAGGGCCATCTGGAACTCGCTGTCCAGGTCCGAGACCGCCCGCAGGCCGCGCACGATCACGCTCGCGCCCGCGGCCACCGCAAAACCGACCGCCAGGCCGGAGAAGTGCCTAACCTCGATGTCGGTTCCCTGGGCCAGGCTCTGGCGGACCAGTTCCGCCCGTTCTTCCACCGAGAACAGGTAATCCTTGTGCTCGTTCTCCAGCACTCCCACCACCACCCGGTCGAAGATCTCGCGGGCCCGGCCAATCACGTCCAGGTGGCCGCTGTGGATCGGATCGAAGCTGCCGGGGTAGACCGCCGTGGTCATGAGGGCCTCCGGTAGAAGGAGAGCACCGTGGTGCCGTACCGCGCGGTACGCACGCAATTTAGCGCGCCGACCTGAGCTGGGACCGACAAATCGCGCTGATGCTCCGCCACCACCCAGGGATCCCAGGCGGCGCTGGCGGCCGCGGCCGCTCCCAAGAGCTGCAGCGCCTCCAGGCAGAGTTGGGGTCCCTGTTCTCGATAGGGCGGGTCCAGCAGGACCAAACGGCAGCCCCGCAAGGCCTCTGCCTGCCGCCGGATCCAGGTGCGGGCATCCCCGACCACCACCGCCGCTCGGTCGGACCATCCGAGGCTCGCCAGATTGGCTTCGATCACCGTTGCCCGATGCCGCCCCAGCTCCACGAAGGTCACAAAACTTGCGCCCCGGGAGAGCGCTTCCAGCCCCAGGCTGCCCGCGCCGGCGCAGAGGTCGGCCACCTGGGCCCCCACCACTAGCTCGCCGAGGATGTTGAAGCAGGCGGCCCGGGCCAGGCCGGTCGTCGCTCGGAGATCGGGTCCCGCCTCGGTCAGCAGTCGACGGCCCGCGGCTTCGCCACCGGTCAGGCGGGCACCAACCCCACGGCGAGGTCTTCCCGAGCGCCGAGAACGAGGGGCCACGCGACCAAGGATGGCAGGGCAGCCCGCGGAGACGACTAACGGAGGGCTGCCCCCTTGGGGCCGTGGCCGAGCGAGCTCCTCCCGAACCGTCCATTCTTCGGCTGGCAGAATCGGGAACCCGGGCCCCGCTGGGCGGCTCAGTCGAACTCGAACACGACTTGGTAGTGCCGCATCTGCCGCCGCAGCCCTGGATCGCGCAGCTCGGGATCTCGGTCGAGTAGCGCCTCTGCGGCTGACCGGGCCTGCCGCCGCAGCCCCTCGTCGAGCAGATCGCCGACTCTCATCTCGGGCAGGCCATGCTGACGCAATCCATAAGGCTCGCCGGCCCCTCTTTGTTTGAGGTCGATCTCGGCCAGCTCGAAGCCGTCCTGATGGTCGACCAGCGCCTGCAGTCGGCTGCGCGCTCCCGCTTCGTCACTCTCGGCGAACAGGAGGCAATGCGCGGGGTAAGGGCCCCGCCCGATCCGGCCCCGGAACTGGTGCAGCTGGGCCAGCCCGAAACGGTCGGCATCCTCGATCCCCATCACCGTGGCGTTGGGGACGTCAACCCCGACCTCGATGATGCTGGTGGCCACCAGGATGTCGAACTCCCCCTGGGCGAACGCCTCCATCCGCTGCGCCTTCTCGCGCGCCGGCATCCGCCCGTGCAGCAGGGTGAGCCGCAGGTCAGGCAGCACCTCCGATTGCAGCCGCTCGAACTCGGTCGTGGCGGAGCGGGACTGCCGCAGCGGGGAGTCCTCGACCAGCGGGCAGATGATGAACCCCTGGCGACCGGCTCTGACCTCTGCCCGGATGAACTGGTAGGCGGCGTCACGCTGAGCCGGCTCCACCAACTTGGTCCTAATCGGAATCCGGTTGGGCGGCAGGTGCCGGATCTGGCTGACATCGAGGTCGCCGTATAGCGTCCGGGCCAGCGAGCGGGGGATCGGGGTTGCCGTCATGGAGAGAAAGTCGGGGTTGACCTTGGCCTTCTCCAGCAGGCGTAGGCGCTGGGCCACCCCAAAGCGTTGCTGCTCGTCCACGATGCAGAGCCCCAGTTCGGGCAGGGCGACGTCGTCCTCGATCAGCGCATGGGTGCCCACCAGCAGCTGATCGGACCCGGCCGCCAGTCCTCCCAGAATCTCGCGGCGCACCGCGGCTTTGGTACTGCCCACCAAGAGTCGGGGTGAGATCCCGAACCCACTGAGGAGATCCTGCAACGTCTGGAAGTGCTGCCGGGCCAGGATCTCGGTCGGGGCCATGAGCACCACCTGGTGCCCGGCGGCGATGCCCATCCGGGCGGCCATCGCCGCCACCACGGTCTTGCCCGACCCCACGTCGCCCTGGAGCAAGCGGTTCATGGGCGACGGCCGGTCCATGTCGGTGAGGATCTCGTGAGCCGCCCGGCGCTGGTCATCGGTCAACTTGAAAGGAAGGCTGGCGACGAACTCCCGGGCGATCCCCACGCTGTAGGGGCTGCGCACACCCGCCCGACGAAGCCGCTGGCGGCGGGCCATGAGCGCGGCCAGCTGGGGATAGAAGAGCTCGTCGAAGCCAAATCGCTCCTGGGCCCGGTCGAGGGCATCCTGGTCTGCGGGGAAGTGGATGTCTCGCAGCGCGGCTGCCAGCGGGATCAGCCCCTCGCGCTCGCGGATCTCGGCCGGCAGCGGGTCCTCGAGGCTGGCCGCCAGTGGGAGCAGCTGGGCCACCTGAGCCCGCAGCCAGCGCGACGTGACCCCGTAAGTCTCGGGGTAGGTGGGCACCAGTACCCCGACGCTGGACTGGCTGACCATCTTGCGCTCCCGCTCTACGTCGGGATTGCGGAGCTGCAGCCCTCCCCGGCGTCCGCGGAACGCCTTGCCGTGCAGGGTCACCCGATCGCCAGGCTTGAGCAGGTGACGCAGGTGGGGTTGATTGAACCAGACCACCCCCACCAGCCCGGTGCTGTCGCGGAAGTCGCCTTCGACCAGCTCCATCTTTCGGTAGCGCGCCCGGCGAGCCCGCACGGCCACTACCTCCACCTCCACGGTGGCCGCCTGGCCCGCCCGCAGCTGGTCCAGCGTCACCCGCTCCCGCTGGTCGTCGTGACGGCGCGGTAAGTACCAGAGCAGGTCTCGGACGGTCCGACAGCCCAGCCGGCGCAGCCCATCCAATCGGGCCGGGGAGATGCGCGGCACCAGCTGGGCCAGCTGGGTGTCGAGGGCGATCCCGGCGGCTCCGGCTCCAGCCCGCCGGGCGGACTTTCCGACCGCCGGGACGACCCCGCTAGGACTTTGATTCAAGGTAGCAGTAGGCGATAGTCCCCGGACCGCAGTGACTGCCGATCACCGGGCTGGCGTGCTGGATGAGGATGTCCATCCCGGGAAAGGTCCCCCGAGCGTCCCGGAGCAGGTGCTCGGCATCGGCGGGATCACCAACATAGAGCACGCCCCCGCGCGCCAGGGGGCGATGTTCCACCAGCAGTTCGCTCAACCGGCGGATCCCCACCTTCCGGCTGCGGACCCGGCCGATCGGGACCACAGCTCCGTCCTCACCCAGGCTGATCAAGGGCTTGATCGACAGAGCGCTGCCGACCATCGCCTGGACCTTGCCGATCCGGCCCCCCAGCTGGAGGTAGCGCAAAGTGTCCAGCAGGCAGAGGATCCCGGTGCGCCGCGGCATCGTGGCCAGCTCCGCCAGGATCTGTTGGGCCGACTCACCCTGCTCGGCCCGTTCGACCGCCGCCAGCACCTGGAAGCCGGTACCCAGGCTGACGGTGCGGCTGTCGAAGACATGGATCCGCTTCGAGTCGACGGCCGCCGCCGCTACGGTCGCCGATCCCACCGTACCGCTCAGGGCGGCCGCGATATGGATGGAGATGACTTCGTCCTGGGGGTCCTGCAGCAAAGCTCGGTAAACCGCTTCGAAGTCGCCAGGAGGTGGTTGTGAGGTGTGCGGCGGCGCCTTGGCGGCGCTCAACCGCTCCAGGAACTGGCTGTCGTCCAGATCGACCCGGTCCCGGAACTCCCGATCGCCGAAGTGGAGCCGCAGCGGGACGGTCACGACCCCGGCCGCCTGGCGCCGGGCCTCGGGCAGATCGCAGGTGCTGTCGGTGACGATCCGGACGGTCACCCGAAGCTCCGGTTACTCCGCCGAGATGATGAACTGATACAGCGCCTGGCCCCCGTCGTGTCGTTCCACCTCCAGGCCCGGAAAACGAGCCCGGATTGCCCCTTCCAGCTCCTCGCTGACCCCAGCTTCCACGTCGGCCCCACGGTACAGGGTGACCACCTCGACCGAGCCCGGTGGGAGGGCGGCCAGGGCCTCAAGCGCCACCTGGCTGAGCTGCGAGCCGAAGCTGACCAAGCGGCCGTCCAGCAGGCCAATCAGCGCCCCCATCGGAACCTGGCGGTCGCCCAGCTGGCTGTCCCGGACCGCCCTGGTCACCTCGACCGCGTGCACCCCCTCCATGGCCCGCTCCATCCGGTAGCGGTTGACCTCCAAGGGGGAGCCCGGATCGAACGCCAGGAGAGCTGCAATCCCCTGGGGCAGGTTCCGCGAGGGCACCACCGCCGCCTCCCGGTCACTGATCTCCGCCGCCTGCTCCGCCCCCAGCACCAAGTTGGCATTGTTGGGCAGCAACAGCACCTCCTGGGCCCCGGCCGCTTCCATCCCTGCCAAGATCTGCTCGGTGGACGGATTGCGGCTCTGCCCCCCTTCCACGACCGCGGCCGCCCCGAGGCCCAGCAGCAGCTCCCGAAAACCCGCTCCCTGAGCCACCGTGACCACCCCGAGCGGAAGGCGGGCCGATTCCGACGCGAGCGCGACCACTCGTTCCTGGGTTTGGCGGTGCTGCGCGGTCATGTCCTCGACCTTGAGCCGCTCGATCTGACCCAGCTGGGCAGCCCGGGTAAGGAGCTCCCACGGTTCCTTGGTGTGCAGGTGAACGTGCAGCAGCCCGGGCTCGCCGACCACCAGCGCGGAATCGTCCTCGGCATCGTCGCCCAGCCGGGAGCGGATCTCGACCGGGTCCAGCTCAGCCCCGACCAGGACGAACTCGGTGCAGTAGCCGAAGCCACCCTCGGGTGCCACCGCTGCCGCCGCCCCCCGCGGGACCACCAGGGTGGGCCTGATAACTCCCTCAACTCCCCCTTCAGTCGGGCGGGCCGCCTGCGAGGGTGCCTGGCCGGCCAGCCGCTCGGCGACCGCGGTTAGGATCACCGCCAGCCCGAAGCCGCCCGCGTCGACTACGCCCGCCTCGCGGAGCACCTCGAGCTGATCCCGGCTGCGCTCCACCGCGGCCCAGGACTCCGCCACCAGCACCTCCGCTAGCTGGGTCAGATCGCCGCCTTGGTCCAACGACTTCCGGGTGGCCCGAGCTGCGTCCCTGGCCACCGAGAGGATGGTGCCGTCAACCGGCCGCTTGACCGCCAGGTAGGCAACCCGCGAGCCCTCGGCGAGCGCCTCGCAGAGTCCCTCCGCGTCCAGTGATTCCCGATCTTGGGAACTCGCCGACCAGCCGCGCAGGACTTGGGAGAGGATCACCCCCGAGTTGCCTCGCGCACCCATCAAAGAGCCGTGCGCGGCGGCCTTGGTGACTGCCGCTACCGATGCGTCCTCGGGCAGCCGGCTCACTGCCAGCCAGGCCGCCTCCATGGTCAGATGCATATTGCTGCCGGTGTCCCCATCCGGGACCGGGAAGACGTTCAACTCGTTGATGTGGGCCTGCTGTTCGGCCAAGCGGCGAAGCGCCCGTTCCAGCCCCTGGCGCAGCGCCGGCCCGGTCACCACCAGGGGCGCAGCCGCGGCGGCTGCGTCAGCCGCCGCCATCCTGTTCCTCGGGAGGCCTGATCCCCTGGACGTTGACGTTGACCTCGAGCACCCGAAGTCCGAGGTGGTGCTCCAGGCTGTAAGCGACGGCACTCATGAGGTTGTGGGCCACCTCCAGGATCCGGACTCCGTGGTCGACGATCACGTAGAGGTCGATCCCCAACCCCTCGTCTTGGACGCGCAGCTCGATGCCGCGCTCGGCGTTGTCGCGGTTGAGCAGCTCGGCCAGGCCATCGCGGAGGCCCCTGGCTGACATCCCCACGATGCCGTAGCAATCGCCTGCTGCCTTCGCGGCCAGCATCGCCACCACCCGGGGAGACACCTCCACCGAGCCCAGCGCATACGTCTGCAGGAGCGGCCGGTTGCTTGGCAAGGTGACTTCCTCTATCGGCGCCCTGGGCTACGGGCCGGCGCTCCGGCTGGTAGCCCAGGGCGCGGCTGGTAAACTGCGGCCGGAATCATACTCGGGGTTCGGTCCCGGTGGAGGGACCTCCAACGTCAGCTTTCTTCGAGGTCGCCATGGCGAAGCGGTGCGAGATCTGCGGTAAGGGACCGGTGGCGGGCAGCAATGTGAGCCACTCCAAGGTACACACCCGCCGTCGCTTCATGCCCAATCTGGTCACCGCGCGGATCACCCCGCGGGGCGGCGGCCTGCCCCAGCGGATGCGGGTCTGCACCCGCTGTCTGCGCACCTCGACCAAGACCGCCTGAACCAGGATCAACCGGCGCGTCCGACTGACCGCGGTTAGCTTGCCCGCGCCGCCGCGGCGCCCGGACCCGGTTTGGCCTGCCGGAGCTGGCTCAGCACCGAGACCATCTCCAGCGCCGTTTGGGCTGCCTCGAACCCCTTGTTGCCCAGCTTGCCCCCCGCCCGCTCTTCGGCCTGGGCTACCGAGTTCACCGTCAGCACCCCGAAGCCGATCGGCATCCGGCGCTGCCGGGAGAGGGCGGCGATCCCCGCGCTGACCGCCTCCGAGACGTACTCGAAATGGGGCGTCTCCCCCCGAATCACCGCTCCCAGCGCCACCACCGCGTCGCAATCTCCTCGCTCGAGCAGCTCGCCGACCGCGACTGGGATCTCCAGGCTGCCCGGGACCCAGACCAGCTCGATGTCGTCCTCCCGGACGCCATGCTGGCGCAGCGCCCGACGAGCTCCCTCCACCAGTCGCTCGACGACTGTCTCGTTGAACCGAGCCGCCACCAGGCTGACCTTGAGCCCCCGGCCCTCCAGCCTGCCTTCGACCAGCTTCATTCGACACCTCCTTTGGCGGGGTCGACCTGCTCCAGCACGTGGCCCAGCTTGTCGCGCTTGGTGGTCAGGTAACGCTGGTTGTGCCGGTTGGCCGCGACCTCGATCGGCACCCGTTCCACCATCTCCAGCCCATGGCCCTGCAGGCCGTAGTACTTGCGGGGGTTGTTGCTCATCACTCGGAGCCGGCGCAGCCCCAGGTCGGAGAGGATCTGGCTGCCGATCTGGTAGTCCCGGCTGTCCGCCGGATAGCCCAGCTCCAAGTTGGCCTCGACTGTGTCCAGCCCCTGATCCTGCAGGGCGTAGGCCCGCAGCTTGTCCATCAGCCCGATGCCCCGACCCTCCTGGCGCAGGTAGATGACCACCCCCTCTCCCTCGCTGGTGATCTGGCGCAGGGCCTGGTGGAGCTGGGCCTGGCAATCACAGCGCTGCGATCCGAAGACGTCCCCGGTCAGGCACTCACTGTGGACCCGGACCAGCACCGGGCGGTCCGCCTCCGGCTCACCGAAGATCAGCGCCAGATGGACGGCGCCGGTGATGCGGTCGCGGTAGCCGATCGTCCGCCAGCTCCCCTCCTCGGTCGGGATCACGGTCTCCGCACCCCGCTCGACCAGCTGCTCCCGCAGGCGCCGGTGGGAGATCAGGTCAGTGATGCTGATGATGGGGATCCCGTGGCGGGCCCCGAACTCCTCCAGTTCCGGTCGACGGGCCATGGTTCCGTCGGGGTTGGCGATCTCGCAGACCACCCCCGCCGGAGTCAGCTGGGCCAACCGGCAGAGGTCGATGACCGCCTCGGTGTGGCCGGCACGCTCCAGCACCCCGCCGGAGCGGGCCCGCAGCGGAAAGACGTGGCCAGGGCGGACAAACTCCGCGGCGGTGAACTCGGGATCCGCCAGCGAGCGGATGGTGGTGGCCCGGTCCTGGGCGCTGATGCCAGTGGTGACCCCCTCGCCGGCGGCATCGACGGAGACGGCGAAGGCGGTCCGGTAGCGGGAAGTGTTCTGCTCCATCATCGGCGGCAGCTCCAGCTCGTCCAGCCGCTGCGGCTCCATGGCCACGCAGATCAGCCCCCGGGCCTCGCGCATCATGAAGTTGACCTTCTCGGCGCTGGCCGACTGCGCCGCCAGGCACAAGTCGCCTTCGTTCTCCCGGTCCTCGTCGTCGACCACGATCACGAACTCGCCCTGGGCGAACACCGCCAGCGCCTCCTCAATCTTGGCGAACTCCAACTCAGCCGCCTTCCCGCCGGCTCGGGGCCGGGCGGACCCGCCCTCCCCCGGGAGAGACCAGATGGGGAGCCAGCAGCCGTTCCACCAGCTTGGCCACCGAGTCGGCCTCCAAATTCACGACCGAGCCGGGCAGATAGTTGGCGGCGAGCGTCGTCTTCACCGTGTGGGGGATGAGCGAGACCCTCACCTCGGTCCCCGCTCCCTGGCCATCATCGATCGAGACCAGGGTGAGAGCACAGCCGTCGATGGCGATCGACCCCTGGGGTACGCAGTACCGACCCACCTCTTCCGGCACCCTGACCGTGAGCCAGCGAGCGTTCTGCTCCGATGCCACCGCCGTGACTTCGCCGGTGGCGTCGACATGCCCGCTGACCAGGTGACCCCCGACCGGTGCGCCCAGGGCGAGCGCCGCCTCCAGGTTGACCACCCCACCGGTCTGCAGCCGGCCCAGGTTGGTGCGCCGCAGCGTCTCGGGCATCACCTCCACCGTGAAGCGGTTCGCGTCCCGGTGCACCACCGTCACGCAGCAGCCGTTCACCGCCACGCTGTCCCCGATGGCCAGCTGGCCCCAGCCTGCCGGATGGACCAGCCGCAGGCCACCCTGAGCTTCACTCGAAGGTGCCTCTACCCGGCCCTGGGCGGTCACGATCCCCGAGAACACTCCCTACACCTCCGCCGTCAGCAAGAGGTCAGGACCAACCGGCTCCGCCCGCAGCTGGCCGACGCTCCAGCTGCCCTCCAGGGTCTGGGCTCCCCGACCCCCGAACGGACCGGGGGCGGCGGTCCCGCCCAGCAGGACGGGGGCCACGAAGGCCGCGATCCCATCGCCCAGGCGCAGCTGCCAGAACGAGCCCAGCAGAGTTGGGCCGCCCTCCACCAGCAGGCTGGTGATCTGACGCTCAGCCAACCGCTGCAGCAGTTCGGCTAGCGGCACCCGGCCGCCGCTGGCGGGCAGGGTCAGCACCTCGGCGCCGGCTGTCCTCATCGCCTGCTGGCGGGAGGTGTCCGCCCCTTCCACGGTGGCCACCAAGACTGGGCCGCCGGGAGTGGCGAAGATCCGGGCGGTGGGCGGCGTGCGCAACCGGCTATCCACGATCACGCGGAGCGGCTGCCGCGCACCTTCCGGAACCTCGCGCGCAGTCAGGCGAGGGTCGTCCGCCAGCACGGTGCCGGAACCGACCATGACCGCATCGTGCTCGGCCCGCAGCCGGTGCGCCCGGGCTCGGGACAGCTCGGAGGTAATCCACTGGGACTCACCGCCGGTCGTGGCCACCTTGCCGTCCAGGCTCATCGCGTACTTGAGGGTGACCCAAGGGCGTCCTTCGGTGACCCAATGGGCGAATTCCCGAATCAGACTCTTGGCTTCCTCTTCATGATCCCCGACCGAGACCTGGACTCCCGCGGCCCGCAATTGGGCCACCCCCTGACCATCGACCAACGGGTTGGGGTCGAGCGTCGCCACCCGAACCGCCGCCACCCCGGCCGCCAGCAGCCGCTCGGAGCAGGGTCCCGTTCGACCTGTGTAGCAGCAGGGCTCCAGGGTCACCCAGAGGGTCGCTCCCCGAGCCAATTCACCCGCCTGCTCCAGCGCCACCACCTCCGCGTGGTCGGCCCCGGCGCGCCGATGGTAGCCCTCGCCGACGACTTCCCCGTCCCGCGTCAGGACCGCTCCCACCGCGGGATTGGGAGACGTCCGGCCTCGACCCCGCTCTGCCAGCTCCAGGGCGCGCGCCATCTGATCGTCGGATCCGCTCGTCCGGTCCGTCGGCGCTTCGGTCACGTGTACTCCCTGCTGCGAGGCAGGGAGTAGGGACCAGGCAAATGGGCGCCCGGACCCGTCTTCTCCCATCCAGACTCAAGGTCGAACGCGAAGTTCGCGCCTCTGACTGTCGGCCTCGGATTTCCACCGAGTCCTGCGCTCTGGGGTTGGACCCCGTCACGCTCGCGGGCTATGACCGCCGGTCGGGATTCTCACCCTGCCCCGAAGACGACTTCAGCCTAGCACAGCTTCAGAGAGACCTGGTCAATCTCCTCGGGGCAGTGAGCTGGTAGCTGTCCTCGATCAGTCCCTGGGCCTCCGTCCAGTCCACCGGTCGATCCAGCCGCACGCCGACCCAGCCGTAGCGCCCAACGTATGGCGGAACGAAGTAACTGGCCGGATCGCTGGTCGTCAGCGCTGGTTGGACCCCAACCCGAGCCTTGCACCAAAAGGCGGTCCCGCGGTCGCCGTGGTGATTCACCACATGGACGGCGAAGATCTTCCCGCCCACCTTGAAGGAGGGATTGCCCACTCCGTCGGGATCTTCCACGGCCTCGGGGAAGGCCAAGCAGTAATCCCGCAGACGCCGCAAGGAGGACCGCGAGTTCATGGCCGCTCCGCCGAGGCTGCGGGCCCCGTGCCGGTAAGATCGAGTGGGCGTGCCGAGGTGGTGAAATGGTAGACACGCTGCTTTGAGGGGGCAGTGAGCGCAAGCTCGTCCGGGTTCAACTCCCGGTCTCGGCACCATCTCCCTGGCCCAGCTCGACCAGCCCGGCTACCTCAAGCTGGGCCATCCGCGCTGCGACCTGGTAGAGAAACCGGGAGGCGGTCATGCCGTCGATCACCCGGTGGTCGAAGGACAAAGACAGGTTGGCCCGGCGGCCCACCGCCACTTCACCGTCTTTGACCACGGCGCGGTCCTGGATCGCGTGCACCCCCAGGATGGCCACGTTGGGCCAGTTCACCAGCGGCGTCGCTAACACTCCTCCCTGCTTGCCCCCGCTGGAGACTGTGAAAGTGGAACCGGTCAGCTCGCCGGCCTTCAGGCTTCCGGCGCGAGCCGCGGTCACCACCCGTTGGAGCTCAGCGTGGAAGGCTGCCGGAGCGAGCAGGTCGGCGTCCCGGATGGTGGCCACCCGCAGGCCGCCATCGGACTGAACTGCGATCCCCAGCTGAACCCGGTCGTGGAACACCAATTCCCAGGCTTGGTCGTCGAGGCTGGCGTTGAAAAGAGGAGCTTCAGCGAGCTCGGCCAAGGTGGCCAGGCAGATCAACCCCAGGAGGGTGGGTCGCTCAGTTGCCAAAGCAGCGGTGCCCGCCGCCACCGTCGCCTCAATTTGGGCCACGTCAGCCTCCAGAACGACGGTGACCTGGGGAACGCGCTGATGGGCCATGGTCACCTGTTCTGCCATCACTCGCGCCGCCCCGCGCAGCGGCACCCGACGCCCTTGGCTGAGCAGGTCGGGCAGCCTGATCCGTCCTCCTACGCCCGTCCCGGCGACCGTCTCGAGCGCCAGCCCCCGAATTCGCGCCGCCCGCCGGACCGAGGGCAGAGCCGCCACTCGCTGCCCCGGGAGGGGGACCGACGTGCTCCCCGGTGGCAGGCGCGCCACTTCTGGCACCTGAGGCGGTGCCGCCGGCTCCTTCGTCGGTCCTTCCGGGACCTCCACCCGGAGCAGGACATCGCCTACCCGGATCCGGGCCCCCTCGGCCACCAGCACTGCCTCCACCCGGCCGGCAAACGGCGAGGGGATCTCGACCGTGGCCTTGTCGGTACCGATCACCCCCAGGATCTGGTCGCGCCGAACCGTTTCACCCTCGCGGACTCGCCACTCCACCACCTCTCCCTCGGTCACGCCTTCGCCGAGGTCGGGAAGCCTGAACTCGGCCATGACGTTCAGTACTCGAGCATGGTGTGGGCCGCCGCCAGCACCCTGGCCACTGAGGGCAGCGCATCGTCCTCGTTTTGGGACAAAGGGAAGGGCATATCCATGCCGGTGACCCGCAGGGTCGGGGCGAGTAACTGGTCCGCCACCTCCTCCTGAAGCAGGGCAGCCACCTCCGCCCCGATCCCGCAGTGCCGCGCCGCCTCGTGGACCACCAGCACCCGACCGGTCTCCTCGGCGGCCGCCAGGAGACTTTCCCGGTCGAGTGGGTACAGGCACCTCAGGTCGAGCACCCTGGTGGATACCCCCTCCTGTTGGAGCTGCTCGGCCGCTCCCGCGGCCACCTCGATCATGGCGCCGTAGGCGATGACGGTCAGGTCGTCGCCCGGCCGCACCACCACCGCATGGTCCAGATTGCCGGCGGCGAACGTGGTTGGCACCGACTGACGGCCCCGCCGATACATCCGCTTGGGCTCCAGGAAGATGACCGGGTCCCCGCATTGCGCCGCGGCGAGGAGGAGTTCGCCCGCCGAGAGAGGGTCGGACGGGACCACTACCCGAAGTCCCGGCATGTGGCTGAAGAGCGTCTCCGGGGAGTCCGAATGCAGCTCGGGCGCCCGCGTCCCGCCGCCATACGGGATGCGGACGACCAGCGGCAGGCCGTAGGCGCCCCTGGTCCGCCACCTGAACCGTCCCGCCTGGGAAACCAGCTGCTCGAAGGCGGGATAAACGAAGGCATCGAACTGGATCTCCACGACCGGGTGGAGTCCGACCAGGCACATCCCAATGGCCGCTCCCACGAACCCTGACTCGCTGAGCGGCGTGTCGATCACTCGCGCCTCGCCGAAGCGCTCCTGCAGCCCGGCCGTGGCCCGGAACACCCCCCCGTTGGCGCCGATGTCCTCCCCCAGCAGAAGAGAGTCCGGATCCTCCTCCAGCAGCTGGCCCAGCCCTTGGGTGATCGCCTCGACCATGTTCAGCTCGGCGGTGGCGGTCACCCGGGTGCACCGCCCGAGGCAACCCAGGACGGCTCCCGCAACCGGTCTGGCATCAGCCCCCAAGGGGTATCTCGGTGGACGGTCGTGGCGATCTCCTCGATGGTGACCGGGGGACAGGCCTCGATCGCGTCGCCGATGTCGCGGAGTTCGGCAGCACAGTCGGTGCGGATCTGGTCAAGCTCGGCTTCGGTTGCCAGCCCCGCTACCACCAGGGCTAACTGGGTCCGGCGCAGCGGCTCCATGGGCTCCCACAACTGGCCCGCCTCCTGGTCCCGGTAAAGCGCGGGCTCATCGGCGGTGCCATGCGGACCGAGCCGGTAGCCGATCGCCTCGATCAGGGTGGGGCCGTCCCCCGCCCTGGCCCGCGCCGCCGCCTCGCGCACCACCTGAAAACAGGCGAAGACGTCGAAGGCGTCAACCCTGACCCCGGGCATGCCATAGCCGGCGGCCTTTTCGGCCAACTGGGGCACCTTGGTCTGTTTGCTGACCGGGGTACTGATCGCCCACTGGTTGTTGTTGATGAGGAAGATCACCGGGGCGCCTACCACTGCCGCCAGGTTGCAGGCTTCGTGGAAGTCACCCGCCGAGGTCGCACCATCCCCGCCGTAGGCCACCGCGACCAACTCCTGATGGCGTAGCTTGGCGCCCCAGGCGGCCCCCACCGCATGGGGGAAATTGGTGGCCACCGGCACGCAGATGGGAGCCACTCGATACTCCATCACGTCGTGCCAGCCGCCTGGGTGGCCACGCCACATCAGCAGTGGGACCAGCGGCGGGCAGCCCCGGAGGGTCACCACCGCGGTCTGCCGGTAGGTGGGGAAGAGCCAGTCCCGACTCTGCAGTGCCCTGACACTGGCCGCCTGCACCGCCTCTTCGCCGTAGAACGTGGGGTAGGTACCGATCCGTCCCTGACGCTGAAGAATCACCGCTCGCTCGTCAAAGGCCCGCAACCGGGCCATCGCCGTGAAAAGGTCCAGCGCCAACTCGCGAGACCACGAGCTCAGGGCGGTCAGCATCTCGGGCTCCGGCAGGCCGAGGACGGTGCGGGCTCCTTCCAGGAGCTCGGCCCCCGGGGCACCCACGGCCGGTCCCCGCGGCGGAGACAGCGGCGCGTCGGTGATCTTGGGCTGGGTCCCCAATGCGCGCTAACTGTAGCAACGAGATGGCTGGCCCCTCGGCCGGTAGAGTGCGCATGAGGGCCCCGGGCAAACCGCACCATTCCAGGCACCTAGGGAGCTTGATTTGAACTCCACCGCGGCATCCGCGGGCGAGCGCGCCAACACTGACGCCCCCGATCCCGGTGCACTGCGCGCCCGGGCGGTCCTGCTGATGGCCTACGGCAGTCCTCCGACCAGGGAGGAGATCCTCCCCTACTACACCCACATGCGAGGTGGCCGGCCACCGAGCGCCGAGGCCCTGGCCGAGCTGGTGCGGCGGTACGACGCCATCGGCGGTAGCTCCCCGCTTCAGGAGATCACCAGGGCTCAGGCTGAGTCGCTGGAACTCGAACTGCGGCGCCGGGCAGGCAGCGACTGGCGGGTGGTGGTGGGGATGAAGCACTCCGCTCCCTTCCTGGAGGATGCGGTCAGACAACTGATGGCGGACGGTGTTACCTCAGCTGTCGGACTGGTCTTGGCTCCCCATTTCTCCCAGATGAGCGTCGGCCAGTACGTGAGCCGAGCCGAAAGCGCCCTGGCGGGCGGCGGCAGCCAGCTTCAGTTCCGCTTTGTGACCGACTGGCACCTCGACCCGGGATACGTCAGCTGGTTGGCGGAGCGGGTGCGCGAGCAGCTGGCGACGAGCCCCTGGTCCGCCTCGAACCCGGCGCTGGTCGTCTTCACCGCCCACAGCCTGCCCGCCCGCCTCAAGGAGATGGGAGACCCCTACCCCGACCAGTTGGCGGAGACCGCGGCCGCCGTGGCCCGCCAAGCTGGGCTCGTCCACTGGACCAGCGCCTGGCAGAGCGTGGCCAAGACGGGGGAGCCGTGGCTGGGGCCCGAACTGCTTGAAGTGGTCCGAGAGGCGGCCGCGAGCGGGACCAACAACTTTGTGGTCTGCCCCTGCGGCTTCACCGCCGATCATCTGGAGATCCTCTACGATCTGGACCTAGAGGCCCAGACGGAGGCCGCGCGGCTCGGGGTGCGCCTCGTCCGGACGCCGATGCCCAACGCGCGTCCCGACTTTGTGGCCATCCTGGCCGATTTGGTGCAGGCGGGCATCACGGCCAATCCTTGAGCGCAGCGCCCCTTCGGCTGGCGGTCATCGGAGCAGGGGTATCGGGGCTCGCTGCTGCCGGCGAGCTGCACCGCCTCGGCCAGCAGAGTTCCCGGGCCCTGTCACTTTCTGTCTTCGAAGCCAGCGACCGACCCGGCGGCAAGCTGCTGACCACGGACTTCGCTGGCGCCCGAGTCGATCTGGGCGCCGAGAGCCTGCTGGCCCGCGAGCCGGAGGTCGAGGCCGCGGTCGAGCTGCTCGGATTGGGAGGGCTCCTGGTCCGACCGGCCACCACCTCCGCCTCGATTTGGAACGGGCGTCGCCTGGTCGCCATCCCCAAGGATTCGGTGCTGGGAGTTCCGCTGTACCCCTGGAGGACCGATGTGGTCCGGGCGGCGGGACTGGTGGGGGCGGCCCGGGCGGCGCTGGAGCCGCTCCTGGGACGGGGGGAGCCGGACCCTGATGGGGCCCTCGGCGCCTTCGTGGGTGGACGGGTTGGGAAGACCCTCTTCGGACAGCTGGTCGACCCACTGCTAGGTGGGGTGTACGGGGGTCCGGCCGCAGGGCTGAGCAGCGGAGCAGTGGCTCCTCAGCTGGTCGCCGCCGCCCACGGCGGAGGCAGCCTGTTGCGGGGCCTGCGCCGGGTGGCGGCCACCGCCCCGCGGCAGCCAGGCTTGAGCCCCTTTGTCAGCTTCGAGGGCGGCCTCGGTCAGCTGGTCGATGGCTTGATCCGCGCCATTCCCGGTACCGCCCTCCACCTCAATCGAGCGATCGCCAGGGTGGAGCCGGTCGCGGACGGTCGCCTTCGCATTCTCTCCCGAGGTGAGCCGGCGACCGAGGTCGACGGCGTGATCCTGGCCCTGCCCGCTCCGGCCGCCGCGAGCGTCCTCAGCTCAGTAAGCGGCGAGATAGGTCCACTTTTGCGCCAGCTGGACTACGCCTCGGTGGCCACCGTCACCCTGGCCTACCCCGACTCGGCGTTCTCCCGGCCGCTCTCAGGAAGTGGCTTCCTGGTCGTCCGGAGGCCTCGGCGGACGGTCACCGCCTGCACCTTCCTGGACCGCAAATGGCCGCATTTGCGCCAGCCGGACCGGACCATCCTCCGAGCTTCGGTGGGCAGCTTCGGCGACGAGTGGGTGCTGGCCCTGGACGACACCACCTTGGTGACCGCCATCCATCGGCAGCTCCGGCCCATCCTGGGGCTGACCAAGCTACCGGTCGAGGTTCGGGTGGAGCGCTGGCATGGCGCCCTCCCCCAGTACCTGGCCGGCCATCTCAAGTGGAGGGCCCAAGTGACCGCTGCGACCGGCCGCCTGCCGGTGCCGATCGAGCTGACCGGGGCGGCCTTTGGGGGGGTGGGAGTAGCCGCCTGCCTCCGGGACGGCGCGAGCTCCGCTCGGACCCTCTGGATGCGGTTCGAGGCAGGCTGAGCCGCCGGCTCGCCATCGCCACCAGCGCTTACTGAGACAATCCCCCAACTGTGAGTCCTCCTGCCTCCAGCAGTGCTCGGCCGCCGCGAGCAACTGCCGGGACCGCCCCGACGCCGACCCTCGGCGCTGCTGCCGAGTCGATGGTCCTGCAGCTTTTGGCCCAAGTGGGCGAGGACCCGCAGCGGCCGGGGTTGCGCCACACCCCGCGGCGAGTGGCGGAGAGCCTGGCGTTCCTGACCGCCGGATACCAAGTGGACCTCGACCGAGTCCTCGGCCAAGCGGTGTTCCAGGAACCGTACGACGAGTTGGTCCTGGTCCGGGACATCACCTTTTACAGCCTGTGCGAGCACCACCTGCTGCCGTTCTTCGGGGTGGCCCACGTGGGCTACCTGCCCCACGGCCGAATCATCGGCCTGAGCAAAATCCCCCGGCTGGTGGACGCCTTCGCGCGGCGGCTGCAGGTGCAAGAGCGGATGACCAGCGAGATCGCCCAGACTTTGCAGCGCCATCTCGAACCGCGCGGAGTCGCGGTGGTGTTGGAAGCCGATCACCTGTGCACCATGATGCGGGGAGTGGAGAAGCCGAGGAATCGAACCATCACCAGCTCGATGACCGGAGTCTTCCGTCAGGATCCGCGGACCAGAGGCGAGTTCATGGGTTTGATCCGGGGCGGGTGACTACCCCACATCGGGAACTGGGTGGCTTAACCCGGACGGATTTGCAAGCGGTGGTGGTCGCGCTGGGGCACCCCCCGTACCGGGCGACCCAGATCCGCGAGCACGCCTGGAGCGGAAGAGTAGGCACCTTCCAGGAGATGGCAAGTCTGCCGGCTGTGCTGCGCCTCCAACTGGAAGGCGAACTCTGCTTCCAGAGCCTAGAGGTGGCGGCCGAGACCAGCGCCGACCGGGGCCTCACTTCCAAGCTGCTCCTGCGGGGGCACGACGGCGAGGAAGTAGAGGCGGTCCTCATCCGCCACCCGGGGAGGCCGGGAGCGCGGCCGCGCAACACCGTCTGCGTCAGCTCCCAGATTGGCTGCGCGATTGGCTGTCTCTTCTGCGCGACTGGACAGTTGGGCCTCCGGCGCAACCTCCGCGCTGCTGAGATAGTGGACCAGGTCCGGATCGCCGGCCGAATCTGGGCCGCAGCGGACTGTGGGCCGCCCACCAACGTGGTCTTCATGGGGATGGGCGAGCCCTTGCACAACTACGGGCCGGTGGTCGAGGCGGTTCGGCTCCTGCAGGATTGGGGTCTTTCCCCCCGCCATGTGGTGGTGTCAACCAGCGGCTTGGTCCCCGAGATCGATCAGCTGGCCGCTGAGGGGCTTCCGGTCCGACTCGCGATCTCCCTGCATGCTGCCAACGATCCTCTGCGGGATCGGCTGGTACCGCTCAATCGCCGCTACCCGCTGGCGGAGCTCAAGGCCGCCGCCTTGCGCTTCAGCGCCTCCACCGGGCGACGGGTGAGCCTGGAGTACGTGCTGATCGCCGACGTGAACGATCGTCCGGAGGACGCCGTGGCCCTCCGCAAGCTCGCCGCCAGTGTCCGAGCCCACGTCAACCTGATCCCGATGAACCCGATTCCCAACAGCGAACTGGTGGCCCCTCCGCAGCGAGCCTGCCGGCAGTTCGCCGAGCTAGTCGGAGCCCGAGCCAGCATCCGCTTCTCCCGCGGGGAAAGGGCGACCGCGGCCTGCGGCCAGCTGCGAGCCTCCATGGAAGCGCTCCCCCGACGGGCGGCGCTGGCGGCGACCGCGCATACCGGACTCGTCGCTGGCGAGTTCCGCCGCACTGTGGCCCCCGACTGACCGCGACTCGCGCCCCGAGTACACTCGATCCTCCCCGGTGCAATCAATGAGGCTGGGCGGTTCAGCCGGGCGGGAGGGACCCATCCAATGGCCGGAAGTGCGGGAATCGGCCTAACCGGGCTCGACGCAGCCGACCTCTGCGTCTCCACAGACGCGGCCCGCCGAGTCCGCCCGCAGCGGTTGAACCCTCGATGAGCTTCTGGGCTCCCTGGACCCATCTGTACGGCTATGCCCTCCAGCCCGGGGCCTGGATTCCCCTGCTCCTCTGCGCGTTCCTTTACTGGCGGGGGCGACGGGCGTTGGCCCGGAGTCCAAGGCCAGGAGATCCCACCATCGGACCGTGGCGCGCGGTCGCGTTCTACTCGGGCCTGGCGATCATCCTGTTCGCGGTCGAGGGGCCACTTAACTATCTCGCCAACGACCTCTTCTGGATCCACATGGTGGAGCACTGTCTAATCCAGATGGTCGCCGCCCTCCTGCTCTTGGTCGGCGCGCCGCTGCTGCCCTGGTGGCGAGCCCTTCCGCGGCCCTGGCGGCTCGCCGTCGGGCCGAAGGCCCAAGCCATCTCCCATGGCGGCCCCGCGAAGAAAGTGGGGCATCTCCTCCGGCACCCGGCCTTCGGGCTGGGGGCACTGGCGGTGACCTTTTGGTCCTGGCACATCCCTTTCCTGTTTGATCTGGCCCTGCACAACGGGTTTCTCCACGGTTTCGAGTTGGGGACTCTGCTCATCGGAGGCCTTTTCTTCTGGTCCCTGACCGTCGACAGCTTTCCGGTGCGCCGGGAGATGACGACCTGGCCCCTGGCAGGCTACCTGGTCGTCGGTACCGCGGTGATGTGGGTGGTCGCCGTGAGCCTCGGATTCTCTGGCCACGCCTGGTACTCGGCGTACTACGACTTGGCCAGCCGCCCCGGCGGCATCTCTGCGCTCACTGATCAGGAGTGGGGGGCCGGGGTGGCGTGGGTGCCGGCGGCCATCCCGGCCGAGATCCTGCTCGACATCACCGTGCTGCAGTGGCTGCGAGACGACGAGCGCAAGGCGGATGCCGAGGTTGAGCTTTACCGCAGCCATCAGGCAAACCTGCAGGAACAGTCCACCCCCAAGGACTCGTGAGCGCTAGCGCAGCTCGATGACTTGGTGGCTTCATTGGGTCGGGCTCTGGGAATTTAACTGGCCAGTCTGGGTCGGTTGCGTGTTGGCCCTCCTGGTCTACCTCCGCTTTCCCGGGGCGCAGCGAGACCTCAGAGCGGTGGCCTGGGGTGTCGGCGTGCTGGTCGTCCTGGTCTCGCTCGAGTCCGCCCTCGAGGTAGCCGGCCAGCGCTACCTATTCAGCGTCCACATGGCACAGCACCTCCTGCTGGCGATGGTCGCACCACCCCTTTTGGTGCGGGGGCTGCCAGAGCCGACAGTCGACTGGCTCCTGCGCAGCCGCCTAGCTCCCGTGGTTAGAACCTTGGTCCACCCCGTGCTCGCGGCCAGTGCCTATTTTGCCATCCTGCTGCTATGGCATCTGCCAGTCTTGCTTGACTATTCCCTCACCCATCCCGCGGTCTACCTGCTGCAACATCTAAGCTTCCTCGCGATCGGGCTGATGTTCTGGTGGGCGGTAGTGATACACCGTGAGGATGAGCCCTGGAATCTCAGCCCACTGGGAGAGGTAGCCTATCTCACCTGTGGGGCGCTCCCTTCGGTAGTTGTCGGGCTAACCCTCGCGTTACTCCCCACCGCCATCTACAGCGCTTACGTGTACCGCACCGCGCTACTTGGTCTCTCCGCCGTCGGCGACCAGCACCTTGGCGGTCTCTTGATGTTCGCCTTCGACAACACCCTCATGGTCGGGGTGGCCGGCTACTATCTTTGGCGCCTGTTCCCAGCAGACGGGAGCGACGACCAGCGCAACAGGCTCACCCAACCGTGATCAATCGCATAGCTCGCTGCCCCGCTCTAACGATTCCAGGGTTAAAAAAAGAGACCCGGCGATGACCTACTCTTCCACCCCGTCTCCAGGGCAGTACCATCGGCGCAGACGGGCTTAACTGCTGTGTTCGGAATGGGAACAGGTGTTTCCCCGTCGCTATCGTCACCGGATCTCTAATAGACAAAATTGGCCGCTGGCGCAGCTCCTAGTGGGAACGCCGCGCCAGCCGCCCGATTGCCTAGAGCGCTGTATGAGCTACGCCTGCCTCGGAGTCTGCCCTGAGGCGCACTCCTGAACAGTGTGGTAGAGAGTGGTCAAGCCCTCGACCGATTAGTACCGCTCAGCTGAAAGCATTGCTGCTCTTACACCCGCGGCCTATCAACCAGGTGGTCTACCTGGGGTCTTACCCGGTT